>Ga0066601_10000095_pt1 | contig 42317 bp, 37 predicted proteins | sample Medcelwee11metaG_FD_59487 | JGI IMG/M metagenome (GOLD analysis project Ga0066601, IMG submission 59487) | Freshwater pond sediment microbial communities from the University of Edinburgh, under environmental carbon perturbations - Medium... | ecosystem: Environmental > Aquatic > Freshwater >... | reverse complement strand
CGCCTACGCCGCCGCCGCCGCCGCCGCCGCCTACGTCGCCGCCTACGTCGCCGCCTACTCCGACGCCTACATCGCCGCCAACGCCGCCGCCGACGCCTACGCCTACGCCTACGCCTACGCCGCCGCCTACGCCGCCGCCGCCGACGCCATACGTCAAAAGGCTGTAAATTTCATCCTATTTCTTGATAAAAATCAAGGTATTGATGTATTTTTGCAGCAACCGTTCGACGCGCTGTTGCAAGAAAAACAAACCCGCTTTTTGCACGCACTGCGCAAGCTGGGCAATGACTTCGATTACTGGGCGGATTGGTATGAAGCACGGTTGCGCGGTGAGGATTTAGACGAGGCACTAACACGGCAAAGCTGTTTATTATCCAAAGAAATCCTCGCCAAATCCCCAGCGGAGATCAACGCCTATCTGAAAAGCCTGCGCGACCGCAGCGCCCAAGCCCCGCTCAACCGCGTCCGCGCCATCTTCATCGGCTTCGGCGCGGCGGGCAAAACCTCGGTGATCCGCGCCATACACGGCGAGCCTATCGTCGAAGGCAAGGAAGAGATGACGCCGGGCATCGAAATCCGCGATTGGGAGGTGCCGAGGACTGCCAGTCCTTCAAGGACTGGCAGTCCTGAAGCCCCGGTCATCGCCCACCTCTGGGACTTCGGCGGCCAGGTGATGGCCCACGCCACCCACCAGTTTTTCCTGCGCTCGCGTTGTTTGTATGTGCTGGTGCTGGACGGGCGCACCGAAATCAACGCCAACGAACAAGCCGAATACTGGCTGCAACACATTCGCGCTTTCGGTGCTGACGCGCCGGTGCTGTTGGTGGGCAACAAGACCGACCAAGTGCGGGTCAATCTGGATATGCGCTATCTGGGCGACAAATACCCCAACATCGTGGATTTTTATCCGCTGTGCTGTACCCGTTGCGAAGAAGACGCCTACCGCGCCGAGTTCCAGCGCTTCCGCCGCGATTTTATTGCCCAATTGCAGGCAGTGGGCACCCACCAGATTCTGTTCACCCAGCCGCATTTTGCCGCGCTGGAAGCGGTGCGGGCACGCTCTGCTGCGCAGACCTTTTTGCCCAAAGACGAGTTCACCGCGCTGTGCCAGGCACAGGGCATCGCCGAACAAGGCGGGCTGGATCAGGGCTGGCTGCTGGATTTGCTGGACAAGTTGGGCGTGATTATTCATTTTCCCAAGCTGCCCCGCCTGGATAAGCTGTTGCTCAATCCGCGCTGGCTGACTTATGGCGTGTACACGCTGCTGTATGCCGAGCGCACCCGTTGGAAAAGTGGGCGTTTGAATGAACAGGAAGTCATTGAGATTTTGCGCAATCGGACATTGCAAGATAACCTGGGGTGCGAACTGGTGTACACGCCCGAACACTGCGGCTTTATTCTCGACGCCTTGGAGCAATTCGAGATCGGTTTTCGCCTGCTGGATAAGTCAAAAAAACTGCTGATTCCCGCCTTGTTGCCTTCCGATACCCCGGCACACGGTTTTAATAAACAAGACGCCCTGGCTTTTGATTTCGATTTCTCCGGTTTTTTACCGCGCCATGTGCTGCCGGGTTTTATTGTCCGCCGCCATGCAGAAATCGTGGACAATGCAGTGTGGCAAAACGGCGTGCGTTTGCGCAGCCCGAATCTGGACGCCGAAGTGCTGGCCCAAGCCGATTACCACGAGCGCCGCTTGTCGCTGTGGGTACGCGGTAGCCAGGCTGGATGGTATCTTCGGGTGCTGTACGACAACATCCTGGACATACTGGCACGCATGGCAGACCTGCCGTTCGAGGAATACGTTCACCTGCCGGAATCGGCGCGCCGTAAACCACCGAGCCGCCCGCTGCCCGTCAATCTGACACCGCGTGCGGATTTCCGTGATTTGCTGGAAAAAGAAGCGGCGGGAGAGCGGCAGTTTACTTGCAAATTCGGCAGCTATGATTTAGCGGAGGTGTTGAAAATTATGCCGAAGGAGGCGCGGGAGAGAACGGCGGGGGATTATTTCGATTTTTCTGGCGCGCACATAGATGGCGCAAATCTTAATTTAAAGGCATCATTGGATAAAGTAACGCAAACCATCGGCAAAGGCAAACAACCTTAAACGGAGAATTTTCATGGGCGTAGACCAACTTATTTTGCAAAAAATGCGTAACCTACCACTGGAAAAGCAATACGAGGTTTTAGATTTCGTGGAATTTCTAACCAGCAGGCTGAATGCCCTCCCCGAACCAAGGCCGCGTTTTCCAAGTTTGAAACAATTCCGCGCTACGCAGGTACCGGGCAAAACTTGCGCTGCCGAATTGATTAGTCGGATGCGGGATGAAGAAGATGAGAGAGTCTGAGAGACGTTTGTATTTCGACACCTCCGCACTGTTGCCGTATTATCGCGAAGAGCCGAAGGAGGCGCGGGAGAAGACGAGCGGGAATGCGTATAATTTCTCCAATGCGACTTTCAACGATTCAAATCTCAATCTTGAGTCTGATTTAGATAATGTGGAACAAACTATACTCAAACCGACATAAACATGAATATTCGTAGGAGCGCCTTGCAGGCGCGATTTCTTCGACTCCTACAGGTAGCGTATTTGTTGTATCCGTTCAGCCCCCCCTTTTTTTCAACGCAATGGTGTCTACACAAGTTTGCAGGTAATGATTTTTTCAGCCCCGAAGGGGCGTCACATACCAGCCCAGGGCGAAGCCCTGGGAGAGACGCCCCCTAAAAAACCAGCCCTGAAAGGGCGTGATATCATCGTCGATGAGCATAATGTCGCGCCCTTTCAGGGCTTGATTCAAAATAATCACCTAACCCAGGGCTTCGCCCTGGGCTGGTATGTGATGCCCCTTTGGGGCTAAAAGTTGTGTAGATACCTTTGTTTTCAAAGGGGGAGGTGAACGCTTACGATTTGTTCAAGTTGTGACCGTTTGCAGTATATTAGTCCTAAGTAGAGAGAATACAAATGTACGCAGAAAAATTCACCTTACGCACCGACGCGCAAGGACATTTGCGGGGCCTGCCGGAGTTGCCGCCGGAAAGCACTGTGGAACTGATTTTATTGTTGCCGGAACTGGCTGAATTTCCCACCAAACCCCGCCGCCGTCCGCCGCCAAGTTTAAAAGGCAATATCAAAATACAGGGCGATATTGTCAATCCTGTGGTGGCTGAAGAGGAATGGGACGTACTGCGATGAAGCTGCTGCTGGATACCCATGTATGGATTTGGTGGATAAATCAAAACTCGGCGTTATCGGCCAAAGCGGGACAATTGATTGAAGAAGCCGAAACATTATGGGCATAATGTATATTAGTTTTGGCTAAATGTTTAGCCCCAAAGGGGCGTAAAACAAGTCTGTCATTACGAATGCGATGAGTATGTTGGCATATCAATTAATGGCCCTATAATCACCATCACCACAAAGGAAAACACCATGAGCGTATTCGATCAACGCGGGCAACAAGTCGGCACGCAACAGAATGTGGCCAACGACACGCAAGGCGATCACATTAATTTTTCTGGCGCGACTATTACCGGTTCTAATTTCAACCTCAAATCCCGCCTGCATAACGTCACCCAAACTATCGGCGCATTACCCAATACCAGCGCAGAAGACAAAGCCAAGCTGGAAGACCTGATAAAACAACTTTCTGAACTGCTGCAAACAGTGCCGACGGACAAGGCGCAAGAAGCTGAAACGGTCAGCGCGATGACCGAGCAAACCGTGAATGCCGCCAAAAGCGGCAATAAATCCTTGTTTAATATCACCGCCCAGGGACTCAAAGAGGCGGCCCAGGCATTGGCTGGCGTGGTGCCTGCGGCAATCGGTATCGCCAAGGAAATAGTCGAGACTTTAAGCGTATAAATGCCCGCGCATCAGTGTTTTTCCGCGTGCTGCCTCACGGCGGCGGCACGCGGCTAAAATCGCGGTTGCAAACCGCGCCCACTCCATAATGTTCAAACGCGGAATTCCCTGGGCGCTTGATGAGTTCTTGGGCTGCGTCGAGCAAATCGCGCAGGTTGACATAATCGCTAAGATTGCCCGTAAATCCGCAATTTATCCACATCATGAATATGGATGACGCGGCCTTCGACGGTGATTAATTGGTCTTTCACCAGTTGTTGCAAAATGCGCGACAAGGTTTCTGGTTTTATCGAAAGACGCGAGGCAATCACATGTTTAGGAATCTGAAAATTGACTTGGCCACAGCCTGTTTTGGCGCTGTCTGGCATCTGGTAAAGCAGGTAGTTGATCAGGCGATAGGTGGCGTTTTGTAAGGTGAGGTTGTCGATTTCATTCAGCCACAGGCGCAGCCGCATACTCATGTCGCACATCACCCGCCGACAGGTGTCGAAGGAATCTTGCAATAAGCTCATAAAGGCTTTGTTTTCAAAGCTCCAGAGCTGGCTGTGGGTGACGGCTTGGGCGGTGACGGGATAAATTTGTGCCGACATAAACATGATGGCTTCCGCAAAACTTTCCCCAGGACGGATGATTTCTATGACTTTTTCGACACCTTCTTGGGATAATCGAAACAATTTGATATGCCCTTCTACCAGCACATAAAAGCGTTCCGCCCGCTGTCCATGTTCAAATAAAAAAGCCCCTTCAGCCAACTCCACCTGTTGCATTCCCCGGCGAATCTGTAGCAATTGCGTCGGGCTTAAACTGGCAAACAGGTAACAAGTTTTCAATGCCTCGTCACTAATGACAGGCTGTTTATTGACGTGCATTTTTTATCAACCTATTGATTTTATTAAAAATATAGCATGATTGTCAGCACGTTAGCAACGCTGCGAACCTGGTGGATCAAAATTTTACCATCAATTCATCGACAAGAGGTGGTCAGACCGACCGGGCCGCGTGGTTTCGTATCAGGCATTTTAAAACCGATACTTATGGTAATATATTGAGCCGCGTGCGGTTGATTTAAAAACTCAGGCATTGCTTTCTTTTAAGCACTTGAAACAATCCGGCTGACCGGGCTGCCATGTGACTCATTCGTTAGTATTGGAGGTGTGTGTGTTTCTTCTAAAAAATATCTCGATTCGGGCAAAAGTGATTTTTTTAAGCGTGACGGGTGTCATCTTAGCGGGTGCTTTAATCGGTAGTTTGGCGGTGGTGCGTTCTATTGATGCGATTACCACCATCGGTAAGGCGCAATTAGAAAGTATTCGCACCATTAAGAAAAATCAAATTCAGCAATATGCCAAGCAAGTTGAAATTGGCGTGCAAATGCTCAGTCGAGAACGTGAAATCATTAATCTGGTGAATGACTTGGTGGAGGTACATAACAAATTAGGGGTATCTGAACAGACTCCCTTTCCAACCCAAGACCCCTTAGCGCAAGCGATTTATCAAAAATATGACAATTATTTCAAAGAATACTTAAATATCTACGGTTATTACGATATGTTTGTGATGTGCCGTAGACACGGGCATGTGTTTTATACCGTATCCAGAGAAGCAGATTTTGGTGAAAACTTGTCAGTGGGTGAATTAAAAGACAGCGGTCTGGGAAAAGTTTGGAAAAAAGTAGTGAGTTCAGGCAAATTAACCACAGTGGATATGGAGCCTTATGTCCCTTCTAATAATGAGCCTGCGATGTTTATCGGTGCGCCGGTGTTACAAAACGGCGAGGTCATTGCGGTAGTCGCTTTGCAAATCAGCGATAAAGAAATCGGTAAAATCATGCAAGAACGAACTGGCTTGGGGCAAACCGGTGAAACCTATTTGGTCGGGCCAGATAAATTAATGCGCAGTGACAGTTTTTTAGATCCAGAAAACCATTCTCTGCGCGCTTCTTTTGCGCATCAAAAAACTGGCTCAGTTGATACTGAAGCGGTCAGAGAAGCCTTGAATGGGCAAACCGGTACGCGCCAGACCCTGGATTATAACAATAAACCGGTACTTTCTTCTTTCGATTTGATTGATTTTTCTGGTTTACAATGGGTGATTCTGGCTGAAATTAATGAAGATGAAATCTTCAGTTCAGCCTATCAACTTCGCGCCCAGATTATTTATCTCAGCTTAGCGGTTATTTTATTAATCGCATTCAGTAGCTTATGGATTATCAATAATCTGCTGATTAAACGTCTGGATTTATTCAAAACGGGATTGCTGGGATTTTTTGCTTATTTGAGTCGAAAAACCAACACGGCAGCACAAATTGACCTGGATGGCATGGATGAATTGGGAGAAATGTCTAACCTGGTGAATAAAAATATCGCGATGATTGATGAAGGCATACGCCGTGATAATCAATTAATTGCCAACGTGGCGACGATAGTCGAAAAAATTAAAAGCGGTGATTTACGTGACCGCGTGACAGAAACGGCGGATCATCCTAGTTTGAATCAGTTAAAAACACTGCTCAATGACATGTTGGGGATTGTGGCCAGTGTGTTGACAGAAGTTGGAAATAATTTGGATCAGTTGGTGAACGGCCAGTTAGAAGCGCGAATTACTCAAGAATATCAAGGCGCTTATGCCCACTTAAAAGAATCCTGTAATGGTATTGCCGAACAATTACAGCAATTGTTTGGTGAAGCCGGGGGGGTGTTAGGAAGAATGGCGGATGGCGATATGCAGGCACGGATTGAGAAAAATTTTGTGGGTGATTTTTCTCATATTAAAACCGCCACCAACAGCATGGCTATGAAATTACAGTCGGTCATCAATGAAACCAGCCGAGTTTTAACTTTATTTGCAGACGGTGATATGCGGGTACGGATTGATGATGAATTTGTCGGTGATTTCAGTAAAATCAAAGCATCCATTAATCGGACGGCTGAAAAGCTACAATCGGTGATTCAGGAAGTGCGTCAAGCGGCGGAACAAATTGCGTCGGCTTCTGAACAAGTCAGCGCGACTTCGCAGAATTTGGCGCAGGGCAGCAGTGAGCAATCGGCCAGCCTGGAAGAAACCTCGGCTTCGATGGAACAGATGAGCGCCACCGTGGCGCAGAATGCACAAAACGCCCACAACACCAATGAGATTGCGATCCAAGCCGCCGACATGGCCACCAAGGGCCGCACCGCAGTCGAGAGTACCGCTCAGGCGATGCAGCAAATTGCTAAGAAAATCAGTATCATTGAAGACATTGCCTATCAAACCAATCTGTTGGCTTTGAATGCCGCGATTGAGGCCGCACGGGCGGGCGAACACGGCAAAGGTTTTTCCGTGGTGTCCACCGAAGTGCGCAATTTGGCAGAACGTAGCCGCACGGCGGCCAAGGAAATTGGCGAACTGTCTAGCGACAGCGTGAAAATTTCTGAACTGGCGGGTAAATTATTGGTAGAAATCGTGCCGGTTATCCACAAAACTGCCGTCCTGGTTCAGGAAATTGCGGCAGCCAGCGCTGAACAAAATGGCGGGATTGCGCAAATCAATCAAGCGATGATCCAGCTTGATCAATTGACCCAAGCCAATGCCTCGGCGGCGGAAGAATTGGCCTCTTCGAGTGAAGAAATGGCCAGTCAAGCCGCGACTTTACAAGAAACCATGAACTTCTTCAGCGTGGACGATCTCGGCGCACCCGCCGATACTCGTCAGTCGCATCCTGAAAAAAAACCAGTGGCACCGCCGCGCCGTTCTCCTGTTCCCACCACAACACGGGTAGGCAGTCACTGGGATAATCCCAACAGCCATGATTTCAAGCCGTTTTAGGGTATTACCGTACCCGAGTAAGTAGGTGACACACACTGTTTTAACAGGGATTCTTGAGATTTCACGGATTCAGGCGTGTCTTGCTGGTGCTGCTTGTGGCTCTTTGGTTTTTCCCTTCGGCTCGTTCCCTTCCCTTCCCTTCCCTTCCCTTCCCTTCCCTTCGTTCCCTTCGGCTCCGCTCAGGGAACGGAAGGGAACGGGCCGGGCTGTGGCATAACAAAGCAGATACGCTACGCTTATTCGCCCTGCGCTAGTGCAGGTCGCCTCAATTCCTCTAAACCTGCTAAAATCGGCCCATGTCCGCTTCCGCCCGCACTTCCCCAGATTCGTTGGTCGCCACGCCGTTGGCGGCTTTGCTGGTCTGTCACGAGTGTGATCTGCTCTATCGCCAGCCCTCGTTGCAACCGGGACAAACCGCGCATTGTGTGCGCTGTCATGCGGTGCTGTGCCGGAGTCAGCCGCAGGGGGTGCAGCGTGCGACGGCTTTCGGGCTGGCGGCTTTGATTTGTTATGGGATTGCCAATGCCTGGCCTTTTCTCAGCATGGGGGCGCAGGGCCAAACCCGCGAAATCAGCCTGCTGACCTGTGTCACCGAACTCTATTGGCATCAGATGCCGGGTTTAGCGCTGTTTGCGACAGCGATTCTATTAATTGCGCCGTTGCTGCAAATTCTGGGGCTGTTGTATGTGCTAATCCCGCTGGGTTTTTCGCGCCGTTTACCCCATGCCGCTGGGGTGTGTCGTTTGATTGCATGGCTGACGCCGTGGAGTATGACGGAAATCCATTTACTCGGCACGGTGGTGGCCTTGGTGAAATTGGCGGCGATGGGTGACATTATTCTGGGCGTGGCTTTTTGGGCTTTGCTGGCGCTAGTGCTGACTTTGGCAGCAGCTACCGCGACCTTACACCCGCACAGTTTGTGGACTGCACTGGCACAGGCTCAGCCGTGGCCGCGCCGCTGACTGCCACGCGGGCGGGTTTGCAAGTCTGCCCAGCCTGCGCTAAGGTGCATCCCCTGCACCAGCAGGGCGCTTGTGACCGCTGTGGTGCCACGTTACACCGCCGCAAACCGCACAGTTTGCAACAGGCTTGGGCTTGGCTGCTGACGGGACTGATTCTGTATGTGCCGGCTAATCTGTATCCGATCATGGCCACGGAATTACTGGGGCAGCGCACCCAAAGTACGATACTCGGCGGCGTGGTGGTGCTGTATGAGCATCACGCCTATCTGGTGGCAGGCGTGATTTTTGTAGCCAGTATTTTGATTCCTTTGATGAAATTCATCATTATGGGCTATTTGTTGCTCAGTATTCAACGGCGCAGCCTACACCAGCAAGGCAATCGCCACCGCTTGTATCACTGGGTTGAGTTTGTCGGACGCTGGTCGATGATCGATATTTTTGTGGTGGCGATCTTGGGGGCTTTAGTGCAGTTTGGTCATTTTGCTCAGGTATTGCCTGGCGTGGGAGCCGGGGCGTTCGCGGCGGTGGTGGTGTCCACCATGTTTGCCGCCACCAGTCTTGACCCCCGTTTACTGTGGGACAGCAGCGATGTCGCTTGAAGATCAACCTGAACCGGCACTCGAAGCCTGTCTGCCCCCCCCGTCGGCCTTACCCACGCCACACATTGAGAGTCCCAACGAACAACGCCGCACTTTGTCGCTGGTGTGGTTGGTGCCGCTGTTTGCCGCGAGTTTAGCGCTGTGGCTGGCTTATCAACATTATCAAGAACAAGGCCCAGTGATTCACCTGCATTTCAACAGCGGTGAAAGCATCGAAGCGGGCGTGACCCGGATTAAATACAAAGACATGGAAATCGGTCTGGTGACTGAAATCGGTCTGGATCACGACTTAAGCGGGGTGATTATCAGTGCGCGGATGATCAAAGAAGCCCATCCTTGGCTGACGAATCACACCCGGTTTTGGGTGGTGCGCCCGCAAGTGGGTCTGGGCGGCGTGTCTGGCTTGAGTACCTTGTTTTCCGGGGCGTATATTCAAGCCGATGTACTCAAAACCGGCACCCCGACCCTGAATTTTGTAGGTCTGGAAACCCCGCCACTGACCGAGGGTAATGCACCCGGCTTGCGCCTGAAACTCACCGCTGAAAAAGCCGGTTCGGTCAATCTTGGCTCGCCGGTGTATTTTCGGCAAATTGCCGTGGGACAAGTCGAATCACGTCAATTTTCTGAGGATTACCAACAAGTTGAGTTCAGCGTATTCATTCGCGCCCCGCACCACTTGCAAATCACCAAGAAGACCCGCTTCTGGAATGCCAGCGGTGTCGAAGCGACCCTCAGCAGTGAAGGCATTAATCTGCGCACCGAAAGCTTCGAGGCGTTGCTGGTGGGCGGCATCACTTTCGGCAATCCGCCCGGTGAGCCGCCCGTCCCTTCCCCTACTACGCTCCGCCCCCTGAGCGAAGCCGAAGGGGGAGCAAGCGACTCCGCTCCCTTCGACTCCGCTCAGGGTGCGGTTGCTACTGGTGCAGTTTTTCCCTTGTTTGATAACGAAAAAGCCGCCCGAGAACAAATTTACAGCGAGCGCGTGACCTGTATGCTGTATTTTCGTGAATCGGTGCGCGGTCTCAAACCCGGTGCCCCGGTTGAATATTTAGGCGTGCCCGTGGGTCAAGTGACCCGCATCAGCTTGCGTTATGACGAAGGTATCGACAAAGCCTATATCCCGGTACAAATCGAGCTAGAACCAGAGCGCATCGGCGCTGGCGGCCATGAACACAAAAGCCTGATTGAAAAAGCCGTGTTATCCGGTTTGCGCGCCCAGCTACAAACTGGCAACTTATTGACCGGTCAGCTTTTTGTCACACTCAAAGTGTTACCAGACTCAGCACCGCCGGTTTTGACCGCCAAAGAACCCTATCCCGAAATCCCGACGGTGGCCTCCGAGTTAAACCAAATTACCGACAAGGCCAACGCGATTCTCGATAAACTCAACGCCCTGCCGCTGGAAGCCTTGTTAAGCAGTGCGACCCAAGCCATCGACAGCGCCAAAACCCTGCTCAGCGCCCGCGAAACCCGCGCACTCAGCGGCAACCTCAATCAAACCCTGACCCAAGCGCGGGGCACTTTGCTGCAACTTACCCAGCTCTCCGTCCAGTTAGGCGAAAGTCTGACCGCCGCCCAAAAAGTCATGGCCGGGGTGACGCCACAATCGCCGGTGTATTACGAAATGACCACCACCTTGCAAGCGTTGCAAGAAGCCGCGCAATCTATCCAAGGCTTGGTAGAAGCCCTGGAACGCAACCCCAAGGCACTGATTTTAGGAGAGTAAGTGGATATGCTGTATAGAATGAAGCAAGCGGCGCGTTGCTGCGCTTGGGGCTTTTTAAGCCTGCTGGCGGGTTGCGTCACCGTGACCGATCCGACGCTGTACTTGCTGACCAGCCAACCGGGTGCGGTGTTGGCCGTCCAGACACCGAAGCAACCGCTCTTGGTGCTGGGCTTGGAACTGGTGGAGTTGCCCAAGTATTTGAAAGGGCAGCGCATTGTGCTACAAAAAACCAGCCATGAATTGGAAATGGCAAAAGGTCAGCGTTGGGCTGAACCGTTAACCGACAATTTCAGCCGCGTCTTAGCCAGCAATTTGGCGCAACGCCTGGGACTGGAGCAAGTGTATCTCTATCCGCGCCAAACCCCGCCACACACCGATCTGCTGGTTAAGGTGTTGGTGAATCATTTCATCGGCTCCCCGACCACCGGCGTCACCCTGGATGCGCACTGGTCATTGCGCAATCCGACTCAGCCAGAGGCACCAGTGCCTAGCAACCACACGGTATTGCACCAAGCCACCGCCGCCTTGCCCACCGACACCCAGGTGATGGTCGCCACCATGAGCGATCTGATCGCCCAGTTAGCCGACCAAATCGCCACCGATGTACGCCGGGTTTGGTACAAATAAGGACTGAGAAGTCCGCCCGCCTTCCAAGGAAAAACCGGAAAAACCACTGATTCCGCATTTGCGTAACCACAAAGACAAACTGCAAAAATAACCGCAAGGATACGCATATTTCTCTCCTCAGTTGTTCCGCTACCGTGCTTATCTGAATTGATCAGAGAGACCGTTAAAATTTTTGCCCTCAAACTGCTGGATTGTAAAATCTTCTTGTTCTACAAGACTTGACCTGAGACACGGTATCCGGCAGGTCTTTTTTCGTCAAGCACTAGAAATTCTTGCAGTTTTTAAAATAACATGCGAATCTTAAAAGCAGATTGTTCACTCTGCCTTTCTTGCCGTGTTTGACCATAAGGAATAAATCGCTCATGGGACTTGGCCCTTTAATGATAGATATTGCTGGCCTGACTTTGGATGAAGAAGATCGTCAGGTGTTGCAACACCCGCTGGTGGGCGGGGTGATTTTATTCAGCCGTAATTACCAAAACCCACAACAAGTCGCTGCGCTGTGTGCGGAGATTCACGCCCTGCGTCAGCCCGCATTGTTGATCGCCGTCGATCACGAAGGCGGACGGGTGCAGCGCTTTCGCGAGGGATTTGTACACTTGCCCGCCTGCGCCCAATATGGTTCGCGCTATGCGCAGCAGCCTAAACAAGCGCTGGCCCTGGCCGAACAAGGCGGCTGGCTGTTAGCCGCTGAACTGCGAGCAGTGGGCGTGGATTTCAGTTTTGCGCCAGTGCTGGATTTACACCACGGCGTCAGTCATGTGATCGATGACCGCGCCTTTCATCGCCAAGCGGAGGCGGTGACGGCCTTGGCGCAGGCCATGATCAAGGGAATGCGCAGCGCTGGCATGGCGGCAGTGGGCAAACATTATCCGGGGCATGGGGCGGTGGTGGCTGATTCTCACCACGAATTGCCAGTAGACAATCGCCGCTTGGCTGATATTTACGCCGAGGATTTACTGCCGTTTGAACGCCTGATTCGCGCCGGTTTACCCGCGCTGATGACTGCGCATGTGGTCTACAGCCAAGTAGACCACCAGCTAGCCAGTTTCTCAAGACGTTGGTTACAAAAGATTTTACGCACTGAACTGGATTTTCAAGGGGTGATTTTCAGCGACGATCTCAATATGGCAGGGGCCGCCGTCGGCGGAGACGCCTTGGGCCGCACCCGCTTGGCTCTGGCGGCGGGCTGTGACGTGGCGCTGATTTGCAACAACCGCCCGGCGGTGCGGGCGGTGTTGGCAGAGTTCGGGGCTTATCAAGCGCCCGCTTCGCAAGCGCGGTTGCTGCGGCTGCGTGGGCGTCACGAAGAAACCGCGTGCAGCGATTGGACGCAACTCCACCGCTCTGCCGCTTGGCAGGCCGCTACCCAGCAATTAGCCAGTCTTAACCTAGCCCCGGAATTGGCGCTGAATGACGATGGTTTGAGTTAATGGCGGGCTTCTTCTAAACGCTGTAAACACAGGCGTTCACGTTGATCGAACAGGTGGCGTGCGCCCAGCGAAACGGCGATCAGTGTCCCGAAACCGGTGCCTGCCGCGACCAGAAACATGATGAGAATCTGATACTTCACCGCTTCCAGCGGTGGACTTCCGGCGAGAATTTGCCCGGTCATCATGCCGGGTAAAGTGATAATGCCAGCGGCGGCCATGGCGTTGAGGATTGGCACCAAGCCGGTGCGCACGCTGTCACGGCGAATCTCGGCGATGGTTTCTGACCAACCGTAACCCAGCATCAGCCGCGCTTCTAGGCTGGCACGCTGTTGCCAGGCGGACTGGGTGAGGCGATCCAAGCTGAGCGAAATCCCGTTCATGGTGTTGCCCATCACCATCCCCAGCAGCGGAATCGCATACTGGGCGCGATACCAAGGGTCAGCTTGAATCAGCACCAGCAGGGTAAACAGCGTGACCAAAAAAGAAGACACGAAAATCGCCGCGCTACCCATCCCAAACCCCCACCAGCCAGTAAAACGGCGCTGTTGGCGACTCATCACTTCATAGCCTGCAATCAAGCACATGCTCAGCGCCATTAAGCTCACCCAAAACGGGTGATCCTGGGCGAACAAGAATTTCAGCACCCAGGCGATTAAAAAAAGCTGCACCGTGGTGCGCAGTCCAGCAATAATCAGACGCAGACTGAGTTTATCCAGGCCGATGTGGATGAGCAGCCCGGCCAGCAATAACACCAGCCCAGCCGCCAAACTTAAATCTAACCAAGACAACTCAATCATTAGGCTAGGTACTCCAAGCGTCCGTTGACCAAATGCAAGCGCCGCTGGGCGACTCGCGCCAATTGCGCCGCATCGTGACTCACCCACAACACCGCCACACCGTGGAGATCGCGCTGTTGTTGGATTAAGGTTTCTACTACCGTACTGTTATGGGGATCGAGATTGGCGGTCGGTTCGTCTAACAATAACACCTCGGGCTGATTCGCCAGCAAACGCAACAGGGCTAAACGCTGGCGCTCACCGCTGGACAAACGATGTATCGACCAGCCCAGCACCGCCGGTTCAAAACCAAGGCTGGCCAGTTGCGCGTCGTTGACCGCGTGAAAATGCGCGCCCACCCGATCCGCCCACCAGTGGCTTTCTGCGCTCAGCAAACCCACCCGGCGTCGCCATTGGGTGGGCGGTAGCTGGTGACAGGCGTCGGCATTGAGCAACACCGTGCCCTGATAGGCATCCAAGTCCGCCAAGGCTCGTAGCAACAGGCTTTTACCCGCGCCCGACGGCCCCGACAAGCCCAGACATTCGCCGCCATGCAGTTCAAAACTAAACGGGCCTAGTGCTTGATAATGCAAATTTTCTACGTGTAAACAGGTCATTGCGCTATGCGTCCTGTCCCGTGTTGTTAGGCCAAACTCGACGGCGCTTCTGCCGTCACGGCTGGCATGGTTGCCAAGCGTTGTTGGCAACGTTCTAAGCGTTGGCGCACCAGTCCCATGTGCATCCCCAGATTATACAATTCCCCCGCATACGACAGCGGCACAGACACGGCGTTGTTGAACTCCTGTTCCATTGCGCTGAGGTGTTGTGATTCGACGGCCAAAGCCTCTGCATCGCGAATGGTTTCTAAGCGTAAATCGATAGCACGCAAGTCCGCGTAACGGCGATAAATGCGGGAACGAATCCGCCAGCGGTACAGCGGTGGAAAAATTTTCACCAGGGGAATCAGTGTGAGCAGCGGAAAAATCATGATTTTTAGCCGATCAAGCAGCGACACCACGCGAAATGGCAACAGATTTTCCAGCCAAGACGGGCCAGATTCCAAATAATTCGCCACGCCCTCGCCGAGGGTAAATTCGGTAAAACGGGTACTGGGAAACTGCATATCGCCGTTGAGTAATACGTTGGTATTGGGAATGGCTTTCAGTTCTCGCAGCAACAGCCGGATCAACAAAGGGTCCATGTCTGCCCGCACCACGAGGCTGGTCGTCGTCGCCAACAGCGTTTTCGGCGTGGTCGGAATATTTTGACCCAAATCCAGTAAACCCTCACTGACCGCCAAACTGGTGAGAAATTGGTGACGGCGCACATAGGCCGGGGCACGGCGCATGTCTAGCAAATTCAGTGTGCCGTGGTGTAGCAGGGTTTGAATGGTCTCGCTATTGAGTGCGCTGACGAAAAAGGCCGCATCGACTTCCTGTGCCAACAAGGCTGCCACCGCTTGACTGGTGGATAATTCTAACAGCGTGGTATTGGCCGCAGTCAGCGCATTGTCGCTGAGTAATTGCAAAGCCAGACTGCGTGTGCCACTGCCAGGTTCTCCCACCGCCACTTTGTGACCGCGCAAATCGCTGAGATAGGTCACGCTCAAATCTTGGCGATAAAACACCCAAATCGGCTCGTAGGCAATGCTGCCTAGACTACGCATCTGTGCTTGTTGCGTCGCGTCCACGGTGCTGGCAGTACCGCCTTGTACCAAGGCCATGTCCACTTGTTTATTGGCTAAAAGTTGCAAAGCTTCTACCGAACCCGCGCTGGTTTGCACGTCCAGCATCATACCTTGGGTCAGCAGGCGATCACGGTATTGACGCGCCAGGTTGTGATAGGCTCCACCAACCCGGCCCGTGGCAATCCGCAAGCTGTCCGGCGGTGGCGGGCCTACAAATTGCCAAGTCGCGCCGATAATCAGCGCCATCATCAAAACAAACAGCAAGCCAATTTTACAGGGTTCACAAGTCATGGTGGTTATCGCTCGTCACTGGTGGTTTTAAGATTCATCGTGGGCAGCTATGTTTCACTGCTTATCAGGGGTCTGCGGTACGCGGGATGTCACGGATATGAATATCCTGTTGTGGATAGGGAATTTCGATGCCTGCCGCTTTGAAAGCCGCCCAAATAGCGAATAAAACCGCCGATTTAACCTCGGCGACATCGTTGCTGCCTATATTAACAAAGTAGTACACCCGAAACATCACCGCAGAATCGGCAAAATTATCGAGCAACACCTTGTACTCGGGGTCTTTGAGGACGTTGGGCTGGGTTTCTAAGACTTTGAGTAAGAGGTTTTGCACCACGACCGGCTCGGTTTCGTAGCTTACGCTGATGTCCAGCACGGTGCGCAACAGGGTATCGCTGAGAGTCCAATTGGTGAAAGAGCGCGAAATCAGCTCTGAATTAGGCACGATCACATCTTGATTGCTTGAAGTGGTCACAGTGAGCGAGCGGATACCGATGCGCGTCACCCGGCCTTCGTAATTGCCGCCGATATTGACCAGATCGCCAGTGCGAATTGGACGCTCGATCAGTAATAACAGGCCGCTGACAAAGTTATTGGCAATATTTTGCAAGCCAAATCCCAAACCCACGCCCAGGGCACCTGCAAACACCGTCAGGGTAGTGAGCTTCAAGCCCATGATGTTAAAGGTGATCAGTAAGCCAATCAGCACCACGGCATATTGAGTAAACACCGACAAACTGTTGCGCGTGCCTAAATCGGCTACCCCGAGATAAATCCAGCGATAGGTAATCTGGCGTATCCATTGTCCCAACCAGAACACCATCAGCAAAGCCAGGATCGAAAACAGCAGGCCGCCGCTGTGGATAGTGCTGCCGCCCAAGCTCAAGAGCGGATAAGTCAGCAATGTTTGGATAATGCCCGAATCGGTGTGCAGCCCGTTGACGCCCAGCAGTAGCCAAATCATGAAAACAGACAAAAAAATCAATAACACCTTGTGAAATAACGGAATAATATCTTGAGTCCACAGCAGGCCGTATTGTGGGCTGCGGCGCAACACGTAATTTTTGCTGAGTGTTATCAAGTCGTGCAAATAGCCGCGCAAGATTAGCCAGCCTGTCAATAACAGGATCATCCAGCTTAAGCCTTTAGCCACCACCCAAGCCAAGTTGATGTAGCCGATGACCCCGAGTAAACCTATCGCCAAGATGCTGAGCGGCACCAGCAAACTGGTGACGCGCACGATCCACAGCCAATATTGCAGGCGTACTTTGTCTTGCAGCGCTTGTAAACCGAGGGCGCGAATTTGCAGGATGGGTAACACCATCAGCGATAAAAACAACAGATACAGGCTGTCGTTCAGTTCACGAAGCTGGGCGGAAAAAGGCAGGACGTGAATCAACACCGTCACACTGCTGAAAATGCCGATCCACAACAGCATCCAGCGCAGTTGCCGATATAAAGCCTGGTTGTGATAGGCCGGATAACCATCGGGAGCGGCCAGTAATTCCCAGGCAAAATCAATTGGTAAACGAATTGCCAGCCAAATCCCGGTTAGCCCAAGAATCAAAAAGGCAGTGGAGTCGGCGGGTTGCGCAATCAGCACCAGCAACGCCAGCAGTCCGCCAAGCGCGATACTGGGTAGATTACTGCGCAACAAACGCAGCAGTATCCAGAGGTTATCTTCTATATGACTGTTGTTGCGGATGATTTGTGACAAACGGAGCAATTGTTGTTTGAGATGGATTTGCCCCCAACTCAAGCCCAGCAACCACAACAGCGACAAAACACACAGGGCCAGCCAATCATCAGCCGCTAAACGCCGCAAATCTTCGCGGGCAGTTTGTAACACGGCTTTTAGACGGGTGGAAAACACCGTCGGCATGGCGAGGAGTTCTTGTTTGAGGGCTTGCCAAGCAGCGGCTGTGGCAGGTAAATGGCGGCGTTTGAGCAGACTTAAGCGGGTTGCGGTGGCGGTTTCCTGGGTTAGCTGCGTCAACAGGACGGCACTGGGTTCTTGCAGCTTAACTAGGCTGGTCTGTTGTTTTTGCAAGTCGCTGATCAGGGCATCCAGCAATTTTTTTTCCTGCTGCACGGTCTGGCGAGTCATCCCATATAAGCTGCTGTTATCCAAGCGATTTTCTAGCAAGCGTTGCTGCTGGCCCAACACGCCAAGCTTACCTTGCAACAGACTTTGCAGGGTGTTGACGCGGCTTTGCAGTGCTTCAGCATTCCACAACGCCTCGCGCAAGTCGGCCAATTCCAGCGGGGATTGGCTGTTGCGATAGATAATCCCTTGTAAAGCTTGGGTTTGAATTTCCAGTTCGGTTAAGCGCAATTGTCGCGCCACCAGTTGTGCGCGTTCTTCGGCATCCAGCATCTGGGTTTCCAGCCAAGCACGCTGACCGTGGTCATCCCCCGTTTCTGGCAATTGTGCCAGTTGTGCCGACAACGCAGCGGCTTTATCCAGGTGTTTTTGGCGCAGCACCTGGGCACGGTTTTCTAAGGTGTCGCTGACAAGTTTTTGGTACAGCGCCTGGATTTGTTGATACCAGGTTTCGTCCTCGTCCAAGGTGCGCTGACTGAGGGCGTGGCGGTCGCTGGTGTCCGCCAGATAGCGGGTGGCTTGTTCCAGCTTGGCTTGCTGTTGCGCCAAGGCGGTTTCGGCAGCTTTGATGTCTAGGGCTTGTGCGGCTTTTTGTTCGTGTGTGACCGGTTGTTTTTGCAGGGTTTCCAGTTTATTGGCGACCACGGCGCGCATGCCTTGCTGTTCTTGCAAATCCTGTTCAGCATTGGTTTTTTCGATCTGCAAGTTTTGCAATTGCAAGCGGCTGTTTTCTGCATCCAAACGCGCCTGCTCCAACACTTCTGAGGGAATCACGCCGGCTTTTTCAAACTCAGCCAAGCGAGCGGCGCGTATCGCCTGGGTGTCCGAGATTGCGCCGCTGTCTGGCTGAGCCAGCGGAGTCGGCTCAGCTCCCAGCCCCGCGCTCAGACAGCACAATATCACCCACCGCCCCAGTTTTAACGGCGAAACCACGGCGCGTCTGTGCTGGGTCACAGGTCTTTAGGCGGCACGTAATTGGGATCGTTGGGATTCAAGAAAATAAAAGCAAATTCATGCGGTGCCAGCTCTACATAGTCCATTAAGGCATGATTGAGCAAACTTTGATGCGCTGCGGCTATCACCAGACTGACGCCTTCGCTGACGATTTTAATATCTTCCGGGCCAAAATCATCAAAGCCAATACCATATTCAAAACTGCCGTTATCGGCTTTTTTCGCCGCGATACGCAAGGGCATCTCACCCACTTCATGCGCGTGTGCGGATTGAATCACTTGCTGGGCCGCCTGTGGCGTGATTTTAAAGTCAAAACTCATCGGAACAACCTCAGTTTGAGTAGATTAAAGCACTGGGCGCAAGCGTTGTGCCCGGATAAAATTCAAAAAACGCGATACCCACGGATTGCCGTCTAAATGGCGTAAATGCACGTAACTGGCCAGGGTATTTTGATACAACAAACCATCGTGTGCGCCGTCTATCCCTTGTCCGCGCAACACCCGGTAAGCATAACGCTGGTCGGGAGCGACGTTGATTGCCCGCGAATAATGAAACTCATGGGCGGGAAAATGGCCGTATTGACCCTGGGCATCGCACAGCGGCCACGGTCCCAGGCCGGTTTCTTGCAGTTGCACGTAACCGCGTCCCTGGGGACGCGGCATCATTTCGGTGTCCAAGGGCAGGGCACCCACCATCGGGTAGCTGTGACCGTCACAGTGAAGCTGACGCGCTAAATACATCAAGCCGCCGCATTCGGCGTACACCGGTAAGGCATGGTTGATGGCTTGGCGGATGTCGGCTTTCAGGCGATGATTGGCGGCCAATGCCTCGGCCTGGGTTTCTGGAAAACCACCGCCGATAAACAGTCCATCCAAATCAGCAGGCAATTGACTATCTTCCAAGGCATTGATAAAACAGAGTTCAGCACCGCCTGCTTGCAAAGCTTCCAGATCGCCAGGGTAATAAAAACCAAAGGCGCGGTCGCGCAAAATGCCCAACCGCAATTCAGGCGGCGACACTGACAGGGGCAGACAAGGCGGTGCAGGCGGCAAGGGCACGTTGGCACAAGCCAGCAGCGCCTCTAAATTCACTTGTTGCGCCACGATGGCGGCGATGTCGGCAATTTTTGCCTGAGTATCCTCGCTTTCATTGCTCGGCATCAAACCCAAATGGCGTTCGTCGATGCTCAAACGCGGGTCTTGTTGCACCGCGCCCAACACCGGCACGTCGGTGTAATGCTCGATAATGGCCCGCAGCTTGGCTTCATGGCGACTGCCGCCGACTTGGTTGAGTATCACCCCCGCGATGCGGATATCTTTATCAAAGGCTTGATAGCCCAAAATCAGCGGCGCGATGCCCCGGGTCATGCCTTTGGTGCTGAGTACCAACACCACCGGGGCGTGCAGCAGATGCGCCAGGGCGGCGTTGCTGTTGCTGCCATCCAAATCCAGGCCATCATACAGCCCTTTATTGGCTTCAATCAGCGCAATATCGGCCTGTTGTGCGGCGCACACGAACTGGCGCAGGATTTCTGGCTGACTCATGGTGTAAAAATCTAAATTGTAACAAGCCCGCCCAGCTGCCTCACCTAGCCACAGCGGATCGATATAATCCGGGCCTTTTTTGAACGGCTGCACCCGCAAGCCCCTAGCCCGCAAAGCGGCGCATAAACCGATGCTCAGGGTGGTTTTGCCAGACGATTTGTGGGCAGCAGAAATCAATAAATGCGACATGCGGGCTGGCTCAGCAGCCCGGCCAATGCAGGATCAGCCGGACAGAGGGGGTTATAAGGACAGGTTGAGCGCAATCCGTCCCGCTTCAACCCGCACCGCGTAGGTACACAGGACCTCAGTAGCGGGGTCTTCAAGCGGAACGCCAGTTTTCAGATCAAAACGACTGCCGTGCAGCGGGCATTTCACCCAAGTCTCATGCAAACAACCGGTCGCGAGCGAGGCGTCTTCGTGAGTGCAAGTGTCATCTAGCGCGTAGTACACGCCAGCGACGTTGGCAATCAGAATGCGCCGTTGATCGATGCTGACGCGCAACATTTTGCCCGGTGGACAGGCAGCGGCCTCGGCGACCTCGACCCAGGGACTCATGCTTGGGCCTGCTGAAAGCGGGCCAGGGCTTCGCCGTTATCAAGTACCTGACGAATCCGCGCCGCGCCTTCCTGCGGATTGCTGACCCGTTGCAAATGCCACAAAAACATCGCCCCGGCATACACCAACGCATCCCGAGTCGCCCCGGCTTCGCCCGCTAAGGCCGCTAAACCCACGGCGAGTGCGGCTTTAGCCACCGCCTCATTATCAAAAGGCACGCTCTCACCGTTGCCGTCTTGCGCACCACCCAAGGCATCCGGCAAAGGCACGGCGCGCAGTTCTTGCACGATGTCTAACTGGGTTGGCTCGAAATCCAGTTCTCCCAGTTCGGCTTGACTGTCTTTCCCATGATAATAAAAGAATTTCCCAGCTTGGCGCAGTGAGGGCACGATCCCACCTTCGACACCGCGTACCATCATCGCCGAATCAAAACCCGCATGGCGGGCCAGCATCGCATAAATCGGTGGATAGGGTTTATGCACATAGCCGGTCACCAAATGGGTCTTTTTTTGACCCCGGATGGCACCCGTCAGCACTTCCACGGTGGTGATCACCGAGCGCTTCACCATCAGGGTGCGAAAATCAATCAGGCGATTCAAGGCGGGACAAAAGTCCGCTTGATCCACATACACCCAGCCTTGCGTGCCTAAGCGGGCGGCGGCTTCAGGCATACTGAGCGCCACTGGCACCCCGGCGGCGCGCAGGATTTGCCGATGTGTCACCCCAAATTTAGGGCCGACGGTTTCTAGGCCGTGGGTCACGGTAGCGACGCCACAGGCCGCCAACACTGCCGGTAAAAAAGGCGCGGGCGGCAAGGTGCGATTGTAGCCATCATAGGGATCGGCCAAGTCTAACACTTCATCGACTGGCGCGGTGACGGTGTGAGTCAAGTCGCGTATGCCGTCGAGGATGCCTTTGTTTTCGTCGTGGGTTTCGCGTTTCATGCGCAAGGCAATCAGGAAAATCGCCATTTGCACCGGATCGATTTTGCCTTCCAGTGCCAAGCGCATCCCCAAGCGGGCTTCGTCCAGGGAAATGTCTTTGCTGAGTTCGGGGCCGGTGGCGATGCGCTGGATGATCGAACGCATCGCGGCGGCGGTGTTATCGGCGGCGGGGGCCGGGTTATTCATCACAAAAAACTCCCTGAAGGTGAAAAGGTTCTAGCCATAGGTGGCGGATGACAGCAGAAAATTCAAGACTTGCCCGCACCACCCAAGCCACACCGCGACACCTAATGACGCCAATGCCTGCGCGGATAACTGGGATAGCTATAATAGGGACGATACGCACCGTGCCGTACCGTTGGACGCCACACCTGAATATCGGTGTGATAATACCCCGGCGACCAATACACATAGGGCAAACCCAATGGAAACTCGCCAGCAACCCGCACATGACCCATGCAAGCGGACAAGCTCAGCAACAACCCCGCCACCAGCACGGATAAACGCAAGCATCGGATGAGGGTACTCCCTCTGAAAACACCCCTGCTGAACATGGCTAAACTCCTGTTTCGCGCCTAGTTTTAAGTATAGCCCAGACCAGCGGGTGGTGGCGGGCGTCGCTCAGGCAGGAAACACGCCGGTAGACAAATAACGATCACCCCGATCACAAATAATCACCACTATCACCGCGTTTTCGACGGTCTGAGCCAACTGTAAGGCAGCATAAACCGCACCACCCGAGGAGATGCCCGCAAAAATGCCTTCCTGTGCGCCCAATTGCCGGGTGGTTTCCTCAGCACTCGGCTGATCCACCTGAATAATCTGATCCACCCGTGCGGGCTGATAAATTTTCGGTTGATGGCTCTCCGGCCAGCGCCGAATACCGGGAATGCTGGCCCCTTCTTGCGGATGTACGCCGACGATTTGAATCGCGGGATTTTGCTCTTTGAGGAAACGCGAAGTGCCCATAATCGTGCCGGTGGTGCCCATCGCGCTGACAAAATGGGTAACGGTGCCTTGGGTATCGCGCCAGATTTCCGGGCCGGTGCCCAAATAGTGCGCCTGCGGGTTGTCGGGGTTAGAAAACTGGTCAAGAATCTTGCCCTCACCGCGTGCTTCCATCGCCCTGGCGGTGTCTATCGCCAACTCCATACTGCCCGCTTTAGGCGTCAGCACCAAAGTCGCGCCATAGGCTTTCATCGCGCCGCGCCGTTCCACGCTCATGTTGTCCGGCATCACCAAAATCAGGCGATACCCTTTGATCGCTGCCGCCAACGCCAAGGCAATGCCGGTGTTACCGCTGGTCGCTTCAATCAAAGTGTCACCAGGCCGAATCTCGCCGCGTGCCTCAGCCGCCTGAATCATATTCAAAGCGGGCCGATCTTTCACCGAACCCGCTGGATTATTGCCTTCCAGCTTCACCAGCAGCGTATTGCTGGTTTTTCCCGGCAAGCGCTGCAAACGCACCAACGGCGTGTTCCCGACGTGGTTTTCAATAGTTGGAAAAAACATGGTCAAAGTTTCCAAATGAGCAGTGAGCAGTCGGTGTGCAAAAAACCGTGGGCACGGCTTAATCCATCGCGGTAAAGCGCCGCGCCAGCACCTGTTGTTGATCGTGTTGCACCCAGCACACATGGCGACCGTAGGACCGCACGGTGTGTACCAGCGCTTGGTAAGTCCCTGATGCTTCGCTCATTCCCGGCAATTTGAGGCTGAGTCCGCGTTGTTCGGCCAGACTGACCAGTTGCGTGATGGGCATACCCGGCTGAATTTCCTGGCAAAATTGTTCAACGGCTTGAGCGCCGCTGTTAAACAACAGCGCAAATCCGCCCAAGGCGACGATTAATAAGCTGAGGATGCCAAGGACAGCTTTCAGGAGGAATGACATCGCAGTTTCAACTGACGGCAGCGTTGCTGCTGGTTTGGCTGTATTCCAAGCGCAGTTGTCCAAACACTTCGCGTACCTGTACCTGGAAGGCTTTGAAATCGTCCAGTTGGTCACTGCGGAATTTGGATTTGATGCGCCGTGCTTCGGCGAGGATGGGCAGGGCGGCCAGTTGTTGGACAGGTACTTCCAGAGTGAGCAGGCCAGTGCCGTGATGATAGATTTGCAGCATGATCGCCAGCAGCATGAATTGCTTTTCGGGGGAGCAATAGCTGTCGATTTCGTCGATAGCGCTTTGTTGTAACAAGCCTTCTTTGATCAGCCCCGCGCCTTCGAGTACCCAACGTTGGGTCGGAGACAGCGCTTCAGGCCCGACCAGATTGACAATACGCGCCAGTTCATCGGCTTGGGCAAGCAAGCCCAGCGCTTCGGCACGAAAATCAGCCCAGCGCTTGTCCACGGTGTCGGCCCACCAGTGGCGCACGGTGCCGACATGGTTTGAAAAGCTTTCGTTCCAGTCTACCGAGGGATAGTGGCGGGCGTCGGCCAGTTCTTTGGAGAGCGCCCAGAAGGTTTGGATGATTTCTTTGGTGTGGCTGGTGACGGGTTCGGAGAAGTCGCCACCAGGCGGGGACACCGCGCCGATCAAGGTGACTGAACCGGACAGCTTGCCCAAGGTTTCGATCTTGCCCGCCCGTTCATAAAAGGCGGCTAAGCGGGAGGCTAAATAGGCCGGATAGCCTTCTTCAACCGGCATTTGGCCCAGGCGTCCGCCGACTTCGCGCAGGGCCTCGGCCCAGCGGCTGGTGGAATCGGCGACCATCACCACGTCATAGCCCTGGTCTCGGTAATACTCGGCGAGAGTAATCCCGACATAAATCGAGGCTTCGCGGGCCACCACCGGCATGTTTGAAGTGTTGGCGACCAGCAGCGTGCGTTCCATCAAGGAGCGCCCGGTGTGCGGGTCGATGAGCTTGGGAAAGCTTTCCAACACGTCCACCAGTTCGTTGCCGCGTTCACCGCAGCCCACATAAATCACGATGTCAGCATTTGACCAGCGCGCAATCTGTTGTTGCACCATCGTCTTGCCCGCACCAAAAGGGCCAGGCACGGCAGCTTTGCCGCCTTTGAGCAGCGGGAAGAAAGTGTCGAGTATGCGTTGCCCAGTCAACAACGGAGAGATGGCGTTATCGCGGCGCAAATAGGGGCGCGGGGTGCGCACCGGCCAACGTTGGTACATCGGCAAGGCGTGTTCGGTGCCTCGCGCATCACGCACGCTGGCGATGATGTCTTCGATGCCGTAAGTGCCGGCTGGGGTGAGCGCGGTCAGCACACCGCTGAGCAAGGGTGGCACCAGGATGCGGTGTTCAATCACCGCCGTTTCTTTGACGGTGCCCAGCACCATGCCGCCGCTGACTGGATCGCCGATTTTGAGTTGCGCGGTGGGCTGAAAAGCCCAGGGCGTGTTGCGATCCAAGGCGGGAACGCTCAGTCCTCGGGCGATGTAGTCGCCGCTTTCGGCGAAAATTTTGGGGAGTGGTCGTTGTACGCCGTCAAAAATCTGGCCCAGCAGACCCGGCCCCAATTCGACGGTGAGCGGATGGCCCAAGGGTTCTGCGACGCCGCCAGGTTTAAGCGATTCGGTGGATTCGTAGACCTGGACGATGGCTTCCTCGCCTTCCAGGCTGATCACCTCGCCGACCAGTCCTAAGTGACCGATTTTGACCTGTTCCCCATTGCGCACGCCAGGCAGCAGCACCCGGACGATGGGGCCGTTGATTTCAATGATTTTACCCATGATGTGTGGTATCCGCGCCGGTTAAAAGCTTAGCCATTAAAGAGCAAGCTCATGTATTCGTTAGAGACTTTGGAAGGCAGCAGGCGCGATAAAATCACCTGATGTAATTCTTCTTGGTGGATCAAAATTTTGCCTTCAAAGGTTTGATCCACGCAAATCGTTTTATCCGCGCTGTAGATGAGCAGACCGCCTAAGCAGCCACTGGTGTCTGGCATGGCTTTGAGTTCAATGCTTTTTCCAGACGCGACTTCCTGGCAAATCTTGTCCCATTGCGGGGCGAGCAGGGCGTAATCATGGGTATTGGCTTGAGCCACCAGGGCGTCGCGTTCAATGTGAATCGCTGCCTCGTGCAAGTCGTGGCGCAACAAGGCCAGGTAGTCTTCATCGCGTTGGATAAGGCTGCGTAAGCGCGTGTTGAGCTGCTGCACGATACTTTGCACCAAGTCCCAACGCAGCCGATCTAGATCGGCTTGCATCTGCAATTCACTGGCCTGTACTTTGCGGTGATAGGCGCGCTCAGCAGCGGCTTTGGCTAATAACAGCGCTCGTTCTTCGCGCAAACGCAGGCGCTCGATAAAATCGGCACGGATATGCTCTGCTTGGCGCTTGCCTTGGCTGCGCTGTTCTTCAGCCATTGCTTGGGCACGCGCTAAAATAGCGGTTTCCAATTCGCTGGCTTGTTGGGCTTCGTTACGACTACTATTGCTGACGGCCATAGTGTTTGATCTCTTTAGGCGTGTGCATGGGTTTGCTGCCCCGGCTTTTCACCTCAACGAGGCGTGGCGGGTTTGTCCCAGGTTGACTCAGGTTCCATCAGCGCATTCGGCCCCAAGACGCGCTTGACCAGCTCTTCCACGGGTGGCAGGTAGGCGTCTGGGTCATGCAGCGGGGGCAGGGCGACAATGATCACATGCCCGCTGTCGTTGCGGATGCGTTTGTAACACGCGCCGGTGTCTTGTAGCAGCGCTTGTTCAATCAGCACCAGCGCTTTTTCTTTGCGGGTGATGAGACCGCATAGCAGACTTTCCAATTCAGCAGGCGTGGGATCGACATGGGTTTCAAAACCCAGCAGTTTGAAGCCTGCCAGCAAATACGCATCACCCAACGCCAGCAGTCGCATTAGATTTTATCCAGCAGCAGAATCGTCACCACCAAACCGTAGATCGCGATCCCTTCGGCCAAACCGATGAAGATCAAGCTACGGCCAAAAGCTTCGGGTTTTTCGACCACCGCAGCCATTGCCGCTGCACCGATAGGGCCGACCGCCAGACCCGCACCCAGCGTGGCGGCAGCGGTGGGAATGCCGATACCGATCAGCGCCAAACCCAGGCCCATCGAGATTTCTTTCACACCGCCAGCCGTTGGGATGGTTTCAGCCAGCGCGTCTTGTAAACCCAGCAGTAAAATCGCCATCATGCCGCCCACAAAAGTCAGCACGTTAATCCCTAACATGCCTTTGAGACGGCGCAATGCCAAGCCCGCTTGGCCAGCGGGTAGGGGATTCATATACGCATAAAAACCTATCGCAATCGTCAGCAGCGTGACCAGACTCATGAGGCTTATCGACCAAAACATCGGGCATTCTCCTTTAAGGGATAGAGGAACAGGACGTGAGATTAACTATTTTTCAAATGCAGCGGGCGAAATGCCCGACCATTGCCGCTGAAAAAGCGTGCAAAACCTTCATAATATTCAAGACGTAGCACTTGAATCGAAACAATCGCGCCTTCGAGTACCAGGATAAAAAGATTGCCCAGCACCACCGTCGTCCAATGACCGAACAAACCCATGCCATTGGCTATCGCAAACACCGCCAGGGCAAGTGCGGCGTGGTTTAAGCTAAACGCCGCCACGCGCATGAAAGACAGCGTATTTGACACAAAATTCATAATGGAGTCAAAGCCTTCAATCAGCACGATGATGATTTTCTCGCCCAGCGGCAATCCCTGTTGTTCATGCCATTTGAACGCTAGAATGCTCGCCAGCGGCAGGCCCATCAACAAGAAACCCCAGCCGCCTAAAGGATCGCCTTGTACCAAGCGATAAAGGGTATAAAGACTGCCCAAATAAAACAAAATGCCCGCTAAGCCTTGGTTATCAAACCAAGCTTCTTTATAGCGCTTGGCGGTGAGCAGATTATAGAGTTTGAGGACACAGGCCATCAGAATAAAACTCACGCCCCACACCAATGCCACAGTGAGCATTAACATCGGATCGGATAAGGGGGCGACCCAGAGTGCGTGCAAAATCTCTTCGTAACCAAATACACTGCCGTACAAAAAACCAAACAGCACCGAAGACACGCCAACGGCAATCACCATGCGGGCAAAATCGCCTAATTTTTCGCGAAAATACCAGCCTGCCACCACGATCACTGCGCCGTGCCCGATGTCACCAAACATCATCCCAAACATCAAGATGAAGCTTGCGGTGAACAGCAGAGTCGGATCGATTTCGTCGTAACGGGGAATCCCAAAGTTGCGCACTAACACTTCAAAGGGCCGGAAAAACCGGGGATGCGACATCAGCGTCGGCACCCGCGACAACTCGCTTTCTACCGGATCGCGCACGGTCAATTCAAAGGGATGTTGCAAACGGCTCTGCAAACTCTGGCGCAACTTAGTCACATCACGGCTGGGAATCCAGCCCTCGATCAGGATTAAACCGCTGCGTCCACCGCGCATTAAACCCACCAGTTGATCGTAAGGAGCCGCCAAGCGCAACACCGCTTGATAATGGCTTAAATCCTTGGCCCAGTGCGCACCCAGAGCGGATACTTCGGCGGCCAATTGTTGCGAGAGTTCGTCAACTTCGCGCTGGCGTTGCGCCAAATCCTGGCGGATTTTCTGCGGTCGATCTGAGAATTCTGGCGGCACGGCCAGGGTCTTAAAATCAGCGGTTTGTAAAAGCTGATGGGTGTCGGAAGCCTGTTTGGGTGGCCCAGCCACCATCACATAGGCGGTGTCCTGGGTTTTGTAAAACACCTTGAGGAAATGATAAGGAGCCAAGCTGACGGCTTTTTCAAAACGTTGCAAATCGATCAACGGCAAAGTGCCTACGTGCAAATCCAAAAATTCGCGGGTATTACGCAACACGCTGAGATCGATGTCCAAACTTTGGAAAATTTCTAAACTCTGGCTCAGGCTGTCCAGGTGACGGCGTTCTTCAGCCGCCTTGTGTTGTTGTTCTTCGAGTTTAGAAAACTGATTCCACAGTTCACCCAAATGCTGGTTGATCTGTTCCAATTCAGCCAGTTCAATCCCGCGCAGCGGCAAGGATTCTATTGGCGTCGGCAAAGACACCCGCTGTTTGACTTTGCTCAAACGGGTTTCTGCGCTGCTAAACAGTTTGTGATAGGCATCGCCGGGGCGTTGCGGGAGGATTTCTTCCGGTAATTGCGAAGTTTCCGGGCCAAACACGCCACTGTCGGCCAAGATCAGCGCCGTGAGCGGTGCATAATCTTGCAGGACTTTCAAAGTGATGCGCTGCATGGTAAGGGGCTTAAACATAACCGACTCCTGACTAGACGGGAACCGCCGTCTCGGGCAACGCCGCACCGTCACGTATCACTTGGGTAGACAAGTGCAACTGACGCCCCTTAACCACAGCAAGCATACGCATCACCTCGCATTCACGCAGCAACAGATAAGCGAATACCCGAGCCAGCGCACTGTGTGAATACTTTAAGGTTTTGCGCGCAATGCCACGCACATATTCTTCCACCGCTTGTTCTATTGCCATCAGATTGCCGCCGCTGGGCAAATTGGCTCGCAATCTCGGATCGAGTTTTTCCAGTGCGCTTTCCAGAGTGGGCATTTGCACCAGCTCAGAAAAACGCTGGCCGCTTAAACGACAACAGGCTGAGGGCACCAGCAGATAATAGGTTTCAGCAGGTGAAAGCTGGTAAATATAGCGATAGCGCAACGCCCACAACAAGTTAAAACGCTCCACCAGCAATTCCACCAGCATCAACAGGTCGCGGCGCTCCTGACTGTCTTCGACGATGCTGGCTTGGCGCAACAAGCCCGCCAAATACCGGTGGTCGAGAGTCGCCTCCATGATGTAAAACACCTGTTGTTTTTCATAGATTTGACGCAATTGACGCGCGGCTTCGCGATAGCTGCCACGCTCTAACTGGCGCAGCATTTCGGCAATGTCTTCGGTGCGTAACAGGGCTTCAACGGGCAGACTATCGAAGGGACTGATGTCGGTCAAACCGACGCGGATGGTGTCGGCAGGCAAGTCGGCCAGCTTGCCCCGCATGATGGCTTTGAGGTTTGCAATCTCATATTTGCGCAACCAATACACCAAAAAAGCACGCCCGTTGCCGGTGAGCGGACGCAGCAAAATCGTAAAATCCTGCATAAAGCCGCTGAACAAATGCCTCTCGACCTGTGCCAAATCGCTGAGTTGACCGCTGAGAACCTGTGCCAACACCTCGGTGGTGTCCAGGGAGGCTGGGGATTCACGCGAGGCTTGTCGAGAGTCGGCAGCAGTGGTCACAGCTTGTCCCGCAAACTCCACCAAGCGTTTAAGCGGCACTAAACGGGAAGCCAGGATACCGACTCTGGCATGTAAATACGGGTGGCGGGTCAAACTCATAAGCGCACCACTACACGCGAGTCAGGATGCGCAAGGCGGCATTCAAGGCGTCTTGTTCATGCTCATGCGCCAAATCTCGCAACTGCGCCGTGCGCTCTTCGTAGCGCCGCTTTAATTCGCCGATGGTTTGCTGTGCCCGGGTTTCGGCTTTGGCTAAAAAATCCGCGTGCAACTCCGGCAAGCGGGCTTCAAACTGCTGCTCTTCGGCGTGTACACTGTCTAAAGTGTGTTTTACCAGCTTAGTCCGCGCCGCTTTCGCTTCATCCACTTCCTGTTCAGCACGTACTTCGGCGTCTAATAAACGTTTCAGCGTGTCTTCCATAGCCAGAAAACCTCTCAAAAAAGCAAACGGTACACCCGTCTCATTATGGCACATCCACTGCGCACAAGCAGCCGATAGGCGTAAAGTCGCACACGCTAAGCTCCCAATTTATTATCCGCAGATTAACGCAGATTTTACGGCGTTTGTTCGGGTTCTCTGCGGGAAAAAGTGCCATTCATAGCTGGACGCAGCGTGATTTTCTAGACTGCGCGGTAACGCCAAGCTCTCACAAGTTGTCGTCCGTATCAATTTTGTGTCCGAACTGGATTTCCAGACGCAAAATAATCCCGGGTGAGTTGGCGAACTGGTTGTCGTCTTGTAGGCGTCGGGCAAAATACGGCTCCAGTTCAAAGTACAGCCAAGGCCGGTAAAAATTTTGGCGCAATCGCAAGCTGGTGCCGTACTCTTGAATCCCTGAACCTTTGTCAAGTTTGGGATCGCTGGCACCCTTAACCCAAGTCACCCAGGCCAGAGCGCGGCGGACATCGAGATGATGAAACAGCGAGACATCGCTACTCCACTCAAACCCTGCGCTCACTTCGGTGGCACCACCAGTGACGCTCCAGCGCAACAACGTGCGCTTGTTGAGTAGGCGTTCCAAATCCAAGCGGGAACTTTCTCCGTAGCCTTCCCGATATTCCCAATAAAGATTTTGGGTAAAACGCGCCAGGGCGCGTTCGCTTAGACTGTGCGTGTAGCGATAACGTCCCCGTAACCGGGGACTGATCGGATTCACCCGCAAGCCTGCGCTCAGCGAAAACGAGGAATCCCGTTGTTGCAGCACGTTCCAGCGCACATCCACGGTGGTGCGTTGTGTCGGATCGACAGAGAGCGGTTTGATGGGCTGACCGACATTCACATCGGTGCCTTGGCTGAGTACGTCGGTGGCATCGTTGTCGCTTTCGCTTTGCAATAAGATATTGAGTTTTTTCTTAAATTTCGGGAATTCAATGCGGGCATTCAGGCGCACTGTGCCGTCAAAGCCATCCAGTTTGTCCCAGTAAACCGAGTTGATCATGCGCACATAGCGATTGACATTTTCTGCCTCGTCTCGCTCGTCGGTGAAAAATCGGTCAAACCAGATCGCTACGCCACACACGCCTTTTGAAACATAGGCTTGTGAGCGATCCAACCAAGCATTTTCAGGCAAATCCTCGTCCAAACAGGCATCGCGCGTTTCGACCTCTGGAGGGGCGAGATAGTCGGCAGCGGCAGGCAAACTGCACAAACACCCTAAAATACTTGACCACAAGCGCATCGATAAAATTTTCATGTGACCTCCCCCAGTCTTAATCAACCAAGCATTCGATCAACGCGGTGCTTCTCTGTCTACCGTCGTCAGTGTTTTGCAGGCATTGTAGCAGGTTTATCCAGCGGCCTAGGCGGGTTCAGGCTGATTTCAGTGGCGGCTTTTCAAAGCCTCTATCAGCGTTTTCTAATTCCAGGTAAGCTTATCGGCATGAGCAAAAAAAAGCCCGTGATCGTGTGTGTTGATGATGAGCAAACCATCCTAAAAAGCCTGAAAATGGATTTAAACCGGGTTTTAGGGGAGGGTTATTTAATTGAGCTGGCCGAGAACGGTGAAGATTGTTTGGAGCTGTGTGCCGAACTCATTGCCGATCATCATGAAATCCCGGTGATTATTTCCGATTACATCATGCCGGGCATGAAGGGCGATGAGTTACTCAGACAACTGCATGAACGCTTGCCGGCCACGCTGAAAATCATGCTCACCGGCCAAGCGGCGGTTGAAGCGATAGTCAATGCGGTGAATCAAGCCAAACTGTATCGCTATATTGCCAAACCTTGGGAACCCGAAGATTTGCGCTTGACCGTCAAGGAAGCGGTGCGCAGTTATTTTCAAGAGCAAAGGCTGGCCGAACAAACCCTGCGTCTCACCCAAGCCTACCAACAACTGGAAGCGCTGAATCGGGTACATGAGCGTTTTGTGCCCAAGCAATTTCTCAGTTTGCTGGGTAAACAACAGATTACCGATATTGAACTGGGCAATCAGGTTGAGAAAGAAATGAGCGTATTGTTTTCCGACATACGCGGCTTTACCGCCCTGTCAGAAGGCATGACACCCCAAGAAAATTTTAATTTTATCAATGATTATCTGGGGCAGATGGAACCGGCTATCGGTGCCCATCAAGGCTTCATCGACAAATACATCGGCGATGCCATCATGGCTTTGTTTCCAGGCAGTGCCGATGACGCAGTGCGGGCAGGCATCGCCATGCTGCACCAGCTTGGCGATTACAACAGCCAACGCGAGCAAGAAAAATTGTTGCCGGTGCGCATCGGGATTGGCATCAACACCGGGCGTTTGATGTTGGGCATGGTCGGCGGGAAAACGCGCATGGACGGCACCGTGATTGCGGATGCGGTCAATTTGGCGTCGCGGATTGAAAACCTGACCAAACTCTATGAAACCGATTTGCTGATTACCCAGCACACTTATCGCCAGCTCAGCGATGCCAGTTTGTACCATATTCGTGTCGTCGATCACGTATTAGTCAAAGGCAAGCGCCAAGCGGTGACGGTGTACGAGGTGTTTGATGCCGATCCACCTGCCTTGCGGGCGCTCAAAACCGACACGCTGGACGATTTTAAGCAAGGTTTTCGCGCCTATCATGCCCGTGACTTTAATGCCGCTCAACAAGCATTCCAGCAAGTAGTCACCCGCAATGCTGAAGATCGGGTAGCCCGCAGCTATCTGCAAAAATGCCAGCGTATGCTGCATTTGCAGGTGCTGGACGAGGCCACCATCCTGGTGATTGATGACAGCCGAGCCAATCGGCTGTTATTGAACGAAGTGCTGGCGCATCAAGGGTTACGGGTATTGAGCGCGGATAACGGACAGCGGGGTTTAGAAATCGCCCAGCAACAATTGCCGGATTTGATTTTATTGGATGTGATGATGCCGGATTTAGATGGATTTGCGGTGTGTGCCCAACTTAAAAGTAACCCGGATACCCTGGATATTCCAGTGGTGTTTATGACCGCATTGCAGGACTTAGAGCAAAGAATTCGGGGTTTTGATGTCGGTGCCGTCGATTACATCACCAAGCCGTTTTACTGCGAAGAAGTATTAGCGCGGATTAAAATCCATCTGACCCTGCGTCATTTATATCAAGAACTGCAACACCGCAATCAGGAATTGGAAAACATGCAACGCTTGCGCCCTCAAACTAAGCTACCCGCCGCCTTTTTAGACACCCAGCAGTTCATCAATGATTAAGCCTTGAGTGTTTGGGCCTGTCGGCCCTATTTGGTGTCGATGCCCCGGATGTGCGTTGCCAGCCAGAGATTATCATTCATGCCTTGTTAATATAATTGTTGTTGCCTACTTCTTAGGATTGCATAAAATCTGGACGTAGTTTTTGGACAGTTCATTGGTTGCCGTGGTTCCCTGTGCTTGCCTGTGTTACTTTGTGTTTTTGTGGTGAAAGCCTCTAAAGGTCACCAGTGGTAAAAATGCACGTTATAGCCAACAATCATGCACGGAATGCGTAACCTTGGGAGGGTGGAGATGAACGCTGTGAGTCTGATCTTAAGCCGTTATTGGGCGGGACTGTGGTTGGGGTTGTGGTCGCTGACAGCGAGCGCGGTGCCGTTGTCGCCACAGGCGGTGCCTGCTGAGTTAACCCCCTGGATTCCTTGGGTATTGCATGATGAACAGACCCTGGCTTGTCCCTTTTTGTATCACACCGAAGCACGGGCTTGTCAGTGGCCGGGGCGCTTGATGGTGCAGGCGGATGCCAAGGGTGGTGCGTTTGTGCAAACTTGGCAATTGTATGCAGCAGGCTGGGTGGCGTTGCCGGGCGATGCCCAGCATTGGCCGCAAGCGGTGCAGTCTGTGCAAAACCCGGAGAGCGACAGCAAAACGCCTCCGCAGTCGGCGGTGGTGGTGGAACGCGAGGGTTTGCCGGGGGTTTGGTTGCAAGCGGGCAGTTATCAATTGAGCGGGCACTGGGATTGGGACAGTTTGCCCGCTTTTTTACAGTTACCCGCCGACATCGGCTTGGTTAATTTCAGCTTGTCGGGTCAATTGGTGGAATTGCCAGAAGTAGACGGCAACGCCCGCTTGTGGTTGCGCCGCGACGGTCAGGCGCAGGCCGGGGAAACGCCCGAAGAAAACAGTTTGACCTTACGCAGTTACCGCCGCGTGGTGGATGAAATTCCCTTGCAACTCATCACCCGCTTGGAATTGGAAGTGTCCGGTCAGCCGCGTGAAACCCTGTTAAATCCGTTGTTTAGCGCTGCCGATGCGCCGCATTGGCGGCCCTTAACCTTGGACAGCGCGTTACCGGCTCGGCTAGAACCCGATGGACGGCTGCGGGTGCAGTTGCGCCCCGGTTCTTGGGTGATCACGGTCAGTTTGCGCCATCTGGGCACAGTCACCGAACTTCAGCCGACTTTGTTGGGCGAAGAAGAAACCTGGGTGTTTGAAGCGCGTCATGCGCTGCGCCAAGTCGATGTGGAGGGCGCGACCAGCGTCGATCCGCAACAAACCGGCTTGCCCGCCGAGTGGCGGCGTTTTCCTGCTTATGTGCTGCATCCGGGCGATACGTTGCGTTTGACCGAAAAACGGCGCGGCAATCCCGACCCGGCTCCCGATCAATTGCAGTTGGCGCGCCGTTATTGGCTGGATTTTGATGGTCAAGGTTATAGCATTCAGGATCAGGTACACGGCACGATGAGCAGCGGCTGGCGGCTCAACATGGCAGAACCCGCACAATTGGGGCGGGTCAGCGTCAATGGCGAAGATCAGTTCATCACTCGGTTGGATGACGCCAGTCCGCGTGGCATTGAAGTGCGTCACGGGCAGGTGAATATTCAGGCGGATAGCCGGATCGACAGTCCGCTGCGCACTTTGCCAGCGGTGGGTTGGTTGCATGATTTTCAAGTGGTTAGCACAGAATTGTACTTGCCACCGGGTTGGCGCTTGTTTCACGCCGAGGGTGCCGATAATGTGCCGCAGACTTGGTTAAAACAATGGACGCTGCTGGATTTGTTCGTGGTGTTGATCACTGCGCTGGTGGTGGCGACGCTGTGGCGCAAACCTTGGGGCGTGTTGGCGTTGCTGACGCTGTTATTGATTTATCATGAAAGTCAGGCACCGCGCTGGGTGTGGTTGCATATTCTGGCTTGCGTGGCGTTGTTGCGGGTGTTGCCGCCGCAGCGCTGGTTTACCCGCTTAGTGCAGCTTTATCGCAATGGCGCGGTGTTGCTGCTGATCGTGCTGAGTGTGTCGTTTATGGTGATGCAAGTGCGCCAAAGTCTGTATCCCCAGCTCGCTGCGGGCGGCGGTCTAAGCGCTCACTATGATGACGATCTCAGTCAATTGCTGGAGGTCTCAATTGGCAGACATTCCAAGATTGTTCCCGCGCCAGTGTCAGAACCCGCGCCAGAAGGCGCGGGCTTCGATAACATCAATCAGGCGAACAGTCCAGTCATGCAACAAGAAGTCATGCCGCCAGCGCCGTCAACCTCCGTAGAAGAAGCGATTCAGGATAAAGAAAACCAGATTCAGGATGCTGATTCCTACACGAGTGCTAGTTCTTCTGAGTATTACACCAGAAAATCCCAGAAAGAGGCCAAGCGTAAGGTCAGCAAACAACTGATACAAATTGACCCCAATGCACGGGTGCAAACCGGGCCGGGTTTGCCCAGTTGGCAATGGACGCCGATCCACATCAACTGGAGCGGCCCGGTACAAGCCGAACAGTCGGTGCGCCTGTATTTGTTGTCACCTGTTTTCAATAGCCTGCTGGGTTTGTTGCGGGCGCTGCTGTTGGCGGCCTTGCTGGGCTTGTTGCTATTCAAAATCTGGGGGCGGGGCCGTGATTCTGAACCGCGTCCCGATTTAGACTGGTCTTTGCCCACTGCGCCTACTGCCACGCTCGGTGGCGCGTTGTTGCTGTTATTGTCCGGGCTGTTGCTGGGGGTGCCGCAGCCGGTGACGGCGGGCGGTGTGGAAGCGCCGCCCAGTCGCGGACAGTGGCCGGATCAAGCATTACTAGACACTTTGCAAGCGCGGTTGACCGCGCCGCCGGATTGTCTACCGGCCTGCGCCAGTCTCGCCCGTTTGCATGTGCAAGCCAGCGCTGAGGCGTTGCGGATGCACTTGGAAATCCAGGCAGTGACGCCCACCGCCGTGCCTTTGCCGGGCAGTGTCGGGCAATGGCTGGCGCAACAAGTGTGGCTGAATGGACAGCCTGCCAATGCGTTGCGTCGCGACGAAAGCGGACACCTGTGGTTAAGCGTGCCAGCGGGGGTGAATCAGGTGCAAATGCTGGGGCAATGGCCTTCACGCAATCAAGTGCAATTGGTGTTGCCGATGGCGGCACGCAAAGTCACTGCCGATGTGACGGGCTGGCAGCTTGAAGGGCTGCATCGTGACGGGCTGAGCGACACCCAGTTGCAGTTCAGCCGCCAACTCAGCGCGGCTGACGGCAACGGCAGCCTGGATCAGGGCGCATTGCCCGCGCTGGTGCAGGTCGAGCGTCGCTTGTTGTTGGGCTTGGAATGGCAAGTCATCACCCAAGTGCGCCGTTTGAGTCCGCCGGGCAGTGCGGTGGTGCTGGCTATTCCGCTGTTGCACGGCGAGTCGGTGTCTAGCGACCGACCACGGGTGGAAAACGGCAAAGCCTTGATCAATATGGCCGCCGATGAAACCGAAACCGAATGGGTGTCGGTGTTTGAAAAACAAGCAGAATTGACGCTGACTGCGCCCAGCACCGAGGATTGGTATGAAACCTGGCAAGTCGATACCAGCGCGATTTGGCATCTGGAGTATCAAGGGCTGCCGGTGGTGTTGCACCAAACCGAAGCCGGTTTGTGGCTACCGACTTGGCGGCCTTGGCCAGGAGAAAGTCTGGTGTTGACCCTGCACCGCCCAGTCGGGGTGTCTGGACAAGTGTTGACGATAGACAGCAGCCGGATGCAAATCGAGCCAGGACAACGGGCCATCGACACCCGGATCGCGCTGCGTTTGCGCAGCAGCCGAGGTGGCGAACACAGTTTCACCTTGCCTGCTGATGCCGAGTTACAAGGTTTACAAATCAACGGCGTGACCCAGCCTTTGCGTCAAGAAGGGGCGCGTTTGAGCCTGCCGATTACCCCAGGGGCGCAAGAAGTCTCGCTGTGGTATCGGCAAAACCAAGAAAGCCGTGGCCGGTTTACCAGTACCCCGCTGGATTTGGGCGTGCCCAGTGTCAACAGCCATATTGAGGTGACGATTCCAGAAAGTCGCTGGGTGATCATGGTGGGTGGCCCGCGTCTTGGCCCGGCGGTGCTGTTTTGGGGCGTGTTGCTGGTGGTGGCGCTGGTGTCGGTGGGTTTAGCGCGTTCGGGACTGACGCCCTTGCGTTTTCACGAGTGGTTCTTGCTGGGCAGCGTGATCAGCCAAGTCGATATTCTGCTGACTTTAGTGCTGGCCGCTTGGCTGTTGGCGCTGGGTTTTCGCCGCCAGTTAGTCACGGCGACGCTGAACAAATGGTATTTTGATGGTTTGCAATTGGCGCTGCTGGCGCTGACGCTGTTTGCGCTGGGGACGCTGGTGATCGCGATAGAACACGGTTTATTAGGCCGCCCCGAGATGTATATCGTCGGCAACGGCTCCTCTGCCAATTTGTTGCGCTGGTATCAAGATCGCAGTGTTGCGCTGTTGCCCACGGTGTGGGTGTGGTCGTTGCCGCTGTGGTTGTATCGGATAACGATGCTGGCGTGGGCCTTGTGGCTGGCGTTCGCCTTGTTGCGGTGGCTGCGCTGGGGCTGGAGTTGTTTTGCAGCGGGCGAGTTGTGGAAAACACTACGCACGCCGCGTCCTGTGAAGTCCTGACATAAAAAAACCTGACAGGTCTGGCAGACCTGTCAGGTTTGTTGGGCTGTCGTTTACTTTAGCGCTTCACGCACGCTGAAAGCCCCGCGCAAGTCGCCCAATTTATAGCCTTTCGCTAAATCAGCGGGATACAGTTCATCAATGCGGGCAGCCACCTCGGGTTTGATTTCTGTGCCGTGGCAGGTCAAGCAGGCTTCGGCGGTGGGAATCGCTTTCATATAACGGAGTTCGCGGCTGCCGTCCGCCGCTTCGACGATCCGGCCATATTCCATTTTCAGCATGTCTTCACCCGCCGCTTTACGCTGTTCAAACTGTGCCAACACGCCTTTTTCCCACTCGTCGGGGACATTTTTCAGATTGCGGTTTTTTAAGCTAACCCGGCTGACTTTCCAATGATCTTTCTTCGCATGTTTATCGGCAATCTCGGCGGCTTTGGTATTACAAATACCGACTGCCGCGACTGGGCCGCCGGATTTGATGCCTGCTTGTAATTCGGCTTTCAAATCGCTACCAAAGGCTTTCACCGCAGCGCGGTAAGCGTCTAATTTATCGGCGGCTAGGTCGCCCACTTCACCAGCAGCCAGGACTGGATTGCTGAATAGATTCACCAATAACAGGCTTAATAAAGTCTTGCGCATCACTCTCACCTCTGTTGTGTATTAAAAAATAACGCGGCTTGTGGATAGCCGCAAAAATGACGGCTTATTCTGCGCAATCCAGGCAGTGCCGTCAACACGCAGAAAAAAACCATAGGAGCCGGATCAGAAAGCTGACTGGGCCTGATGGCTTGCACAGCTTGGTGGGGGGCTTGTCTGCCTGCGCCACAAGCGCTTGCGACGCTGCCTGTTTAATCACCCACTGGCGTCATGCGATGCGTGCCTTTGCTTATCGGCGCTAGAGTAGGCAAAATAGTCGAATGGCACGATAAATCTTTTTCACTGGAGTATTGAGATGACTGATAAACCGCAAGAACCGCAGACCGAGCTTGATCCTGAGGCCGTGATCAAAAAAGCCAAGGGCATGGAGCGCGTGGCGCTGATCCTGGAAAACCTGATTGAAACGCTGCTTTTTCACAGTCGCTGGCTGTTAGCGCCGATGTACGTGGGGCTGGTGATCACGCTATCGCTGTTGGCGATTAAATTTATTGAGGAAGTGGTGCATCTGATTCCAGCTATTCTCAGTATACATGGGACACAACTGATTTTAGCGGCGTTGAGCCTAGTCGATTTGGTGCTGATTGCCAATTTATTGCTGATGATTATTTTCAGCGGTTATGAAAATTTTGTCTCCAAAATTGACATGATCGGTGAACATGTGGATCGGCCTGATTGGATGGGCAAAATTGATTACACCGCGATGAAGCTCAAACTGATCGGCTCTATTGTCGCGATTTCATCCATAGAATTGCTCAAAGCCTTCATTAACGTGCATAACGTCCCCAGAGAAGATTTAGCCTGGATGGTGGGTATCCACATGACCTTTGTGATTTCAGGCACTTTCTACGCGCTGATGGAAAAACTCTATCATTCGATTGATAAACACTGAAATCTGCGATGTCACCGCCAGACCTGCACTATTATCCGGGACTGACCCCTTATCTGGATTGCTGGCAGGCGATGCAAGCCTACACCGCTCAGCGCGATGCTGACACCCCGGATGCGTTGTGGGTGTTACAACATCCGCCAGTGTATACCCAAGGCGTGGGCGGCAAGTCGGCGCATGTGCTGGATAGCGGCACCATCCCGGTGTTGCAGATCGACCGGGGGGGGCAAGTGACCTATCACGGGCCGGGGCAATGGGTAGTGTACGTGCTACTGGATTTACAACGTCGCCAGTGGACGATTCGCCACTTGGTCAACGCGCTGGAACAAGCGGTGATCGACTTGCTGGGCGCACACGGCGTGCTGGGCGAGCGGCGCGAGGGTGCGCCTGGGGTGTATGTGGCGGAGGGTAAAATTGCCGCGTTGGGCCTGCGGGTACGGCGCGGCTGTAGTTACCACGGTTTGAGCCTGAATGTGGACATGGATTTAAGCCCGTTTCAGGGCATTAATCCTTGCGGCTATCCGGGCTTAGCTGTTACCCAGTTGCGCGATGTGGGCATCGCCCTGGATTTAGAACAAAGCCGCCAGCAACTATTGATACATTTACTGCGCATCCTGACCGATTAATCCCGGCTGCCGACCGCTGTGTGACTCGCAGTTCCCTTTTACCCAAATCTGCTATACCAATCAACGAGATCGATGATGGACAAACCCCCAAATCCGGTGCTTGCCGGTCAAGCCCAACGCGGTGCCGATAAAACCGCGCGGATTCCGATTAAAGTCGTACCCAGTGCCGGTGCATTGCCGCGCAAACCGGAGTGGATTCGGATTCGTATCCAAGACCCCGCGCAAGTGCAACAGCTTAAAGCCAAATTGCGCGCCCACCACTTGCACACGGTGTGCGAGGAAGCCGCTTGCCCGAATCTGGGCGAATGCTTTTCCGGTGGCACCGCGACTTTCATGATCATGGGTGAGATTTGCACCCGCCGCTGTCCGTTTTGCGACGTGGCTCACGGTCGCCCCCAGCCTTTAGATGCAAACGAACCGCTGCAATTGGCGCAGACCGTGGCCGATATGGGGCTGAACTATGTGGTGATCACCTCGGTGGATCGCGACGATCTACGCGATGGCGGGGCGGCGCATTTTGCCGAGTGTATCGCCCAAATCCGCGCCGCCGTGCCAGGGATTAAAATCGAAACCTTAGTGCCTGATTTTCGAGGCCGTCTGGAACGGGCGCTGGTCGCCTTAGACGCTGCGCCCCCGGATGTGTTTAACCACAATCTCGAAACCGTGCCCAGCCTCTATCCACAAGTGCGCCCCGGTGCGGACTACCAGTGGTCATTGCAGCTTTTGCAGGCTTTCAAGGCGCGTCATCCGAACGTGCTGAGCAAATCCGGGCTGATGCTGGGCTTAGGCGAAACTTGGGAGGAAGTGGTGGCGGTGTTGCAGGATTTGCGCGCCCACGATTGCGACATGTTGACCTTGGGTCAGTATTTACAACCCAGTCGCCACCACTTAGCCGTGCAGCGTTACTGGCCGCCGGAGGAATTTGCCCGCCTGGGCGAACTGGCGCGTGGTTTGGGCTTTGCGAAAGTGGCCAGTGCGCCGCTGGTACGCTCGTCCTATCATGCGGATAAACAAATGACTGGGGAATTTTAAGCCCCGCCCCTTTCTTTTCACAGGATACCAGCAGCGATGGCTGTCGAACCGATTTTTCTGGGTGGGCTAACCCCCAGCCAATTCCTCACTGACTATTGGCAAAAAAAGCCGTTACTGATTCGCCAAGGTTTACCCGATTATGCCAGCCCCATCACCCCTGACGAACTGGCTGGCTTGGCCTGTGAAGCGGGGGTGGAATCGCGGCTGGTTTTGGAAAAAGACGGCGAAAAGCCTTGGGAATTGCGTCACGGCCCGTTTGAAGAAACGGTTTTTGCCCAGTTACCAGAAACCCACTGGACGCTGCTGGTGCAAGCAGTGGATCGTCATGTGCCGGAAGTCGCTGATCTCATCGACAAATTCAGCTTTGTGCCAAGCTGGCGCATCGACGATGTGATGATCAGTTACGCCCCGCCCGCAGGCTCGGTAGGCCCACACACCGACAGCTATGATGTATTCTTGATCCAAGTCGAAGGCCGTCGCCGCTGGGACATCAGCGTGGCGGTCAAGCCCGAGCTATTGCCTGAAGTCGATTTACGGATTCTCGCCGAATTTGCACCGGAACAAAGCTGGATTATGGAACCCGGCGATATTTTGTACCTGCCGCCAGGGGTTGCCCATCACGGCGTGGCACTGACCGACAGCCTGACTTTTTCAATAGGCTTTCTGGCACCGGGTCACACCGAATTGCTCAGCAGTTATCTGGAAGAAGCCCTGAGTCAGCGCGATCATGAACAACGCTATGCCGATCCCGATTTACACCCCCAGTTACATCCCGGCGAATTGAGTGCAGCGGCTTTGCAG
>Ga0066601_10000088_pt1 | contig 43987 bp, 35 predicted proteins | sample Medcelwee11metaG_FD_59487 | JGI IMG/M metagenome (GOLD analysis project Ga0066601, IMG submission 59487) | Freshwater pond sediment microbial communities from the University of Edinburgh, under environmental carbon perturbations - Medium... | ecosystem: Environmental > Aquatic > Freshwater >... | reverse complement strand
ATTCGGCCCCTTCTTGAGTGATGTCAATGGTGACGCTGGCGGTGCTGGATTTGCCGGTTTTCGCCCGCACTTCGGGTTCTTCCACACCGTGTCCAATCGCATTGCGTAGCATGTGTTCCAACGGGGCAACCACGCGATTTAATACGGTTCGTTCAAATTCCACGGTGTCATCGGTGATGGTGAAATCAATCCGTTTCCGCAGTTCTCGCGCCGTTAGGCGGGCAATCCGTTGTAAACGCGGGGTAATTTGTGAAAAAGGCACCATCCGGGTGCGCATGATGCCGTCTTGCAATTCTGCACCGATGCGGCCCTGTTGAATCAGCAAGGTGTCGCTGTAGCGGCTCATATTGCTCAAGTTGTCTTGAATGTCTTTTAAGTCATTCACGGTTTCCATCAAGCTGCGCGACAATTGCTGCATCAGCGAGAAGCGATCCATTTCTAAAGGATCAAATTCTTCAGTGTCTGTGTCGCTGTTGACTTGTCCAAAGTGCGACATAATCTGCACTTCGGTTTCCATTTCTAAGCGCCGCAACTGGTCACGTAAACGGGTGACGGTTTGTTCCATTTCCCCAATATTGCCTTTAATCGCGCCCTGTTGTTGTTCTAAATGGGCGCGAGAAATCGCCATTTCGCCCGCCAGATTGGTGAGCTTGTCAATCAAGGTCGCACGCACGCGCACCCGCTCGTCGCTGTCGGCAGCCGCTACCTCGTCGCCGTTGGGTTTTTCAGTGCCCCCTTTGGCAACCGGCGTTTCTTCGAGAGTAGTCGGCGGCTCAGGCTGCGCCATCTCGGGTTTAGCGGCAGCCGAAGGCTTGGCGGGCGTGGGTTCTGGGGCTTCGCTGCGCCCTTCCAGCGCACCGGCGATGCGGCTGATCAGATGATTGGCAGCAGTCGGCACTTTACCACCGCGCACCACATCCATCATGGTGGCCAGTTCGTCCACACTTTCTTGAACGATGCCTTGTAAAGTTGGATTGGACTGGGCGTTGCCATCAACGATACGGGTCAACACCGATTCCAGTTGATGACTGAGATCGCCCATGGTGGTGATACCAACCATCCGCGCCCCGCCTTTGAGGGTGTGCAGTTCGCGCTGGAGTTCTTTGAGCAGCGGCATACTGTTGGGGGCAGTTTGCCAGCGACCGAGTAAGGATTGGCAGGTTTCCAGGATTTCTTCGGCTTCTTCTAAGAAAATTTCCATAAACTCATCGCCCGCTTCTGGCAAAGATTCTTCGTGTTTGGGTGCGGCGGGTTCGTTGCGACTGGGTGGTGGCGTACTGGGCATAGTCTGGATCAGGGTGGGCGCGGAGGGAGTTGTGGGCACAAATGCGGGCGCTTCGTCAGCGGCTAAACTGCTCAGCAAGCGATTCCAAACCGCCAACAGCTTGGCATGACGGGCAGTGTCTACGGCTTTACCCTGATTGTTGAGAATCGCTTCAAACATCTTGCCGCTTTCGATCATCAAGGCCAGCACGTCTTTTTTGAGTGCCAAGCGTTTTTCTAGGCAGCTTCGACTGTAGGCTTCCATTTGTGCGGCGAGTGCGGCAATGTCCATGTAACCCACGCTACGCGAACTGCCATTGAGGGTGTGTAAAGCGCGTACTAAGGGTTCGTCAGGGTGACACAAGCTGCCTTGATGGCATTTGACAATAAAAGTTTTGAGGGTTTTGAGGTGAGTCGCGGCTTCTTCCCGAAAAATAGCGAGCAGCATGGCTTCGCCGCTACGGTCGTGAAACTCGGCTTCAACCACCGCTGGCGGGCGGGTCGTGTCGGTTTTTTCCCTTCGTCTCCGCTCCTCGCCCTGAGCGTAGTCGAAGGGAGGGGGCGTGTCTGTTGCGGTTTCGCTTTCCCCTTGGCTCCGTTCAGGAAGCGCGTCTGTCGCTGGCTGTTCGGCGGTGAGAATGCTACCGACTGCTTCAGGTGGGCCTTCAAAATCGCCCAGTTCCGCCCCTTTGGTTTCAGTCAGGTGATGCGCCTGAGAAATCAATAAGCGCACAGCATAAGAAAGTGTCTGTTCGCCTTGTTGAAAGGCTTCAATGAGTAGCGGGACTGTGCTTTGCGCTTGTTCAACTAATTTAATAATTTTGTCATTTCGTGACAAAGTGCCATCTAGCAGGCGATTAAACAGGTTTTCAAAACGCCAGCCCAATTCACCAATTGCCGCTGCGCCCACCAGCCGACCACTGCCTTTGAGGGTATGAAAAGCACGGCGTAACGAAGTTAACGCTTCTTTGTCGGAAGGATTATTTTTCCAGGCGCTGAAATTAGTGCCGATTTCCTCTAGCACCTCTTGCACTTCTTCGACAAAGATTTCTAAGATTTCTTCGTCGATTTCATCGACAGGAGGCTGAGGTGGTAATTCGAGCAAAGGCAGCGGCATTGGTGTACATCTCGGTGACTACAGCGTGTCTTGATGTTATGTTTGTTCAATCCACGCCCGACATCATCCCTGCGACTGCGCTCAGGGCATCGCTGTCAGGCGAAAATCCGCCGACAAATGGGGGCCGACGAATTGCACCCCGCCCTGAATGACGGGGTGGTCGAAAGGATAACAGCGCTACCGCGCCGTTGTCTAGTTCAACAACTGGGAGGTTTCAGACCAGCAAGGTGTTCCGATCAATCGAGTGCCGCCAAGGCGGACACATAATCGGGTTCCTGAGTGATTTCAGGCACGAGTTGGCTGTAAGTGACTTGATTATTGGCATCCAGAATAATCACGGCACGGGCGGTGATGCCAGCCAGCGGGCCGTCTTCGATCAGCACCCCGTAATCCTTGGCAAAATTACGGGAACGCATCATCGACAAGGGCACGACCTTATCTAAACCTTCGGTGCTGCAAAAACGCCCCGCTGCGAACGGTAAATCCGCAGAAATCACCAGCACCACGGTGTCATCACGGCTACCGGCGCTGACGTTGAAATTGCGCGTAGAAGTCGCACACACCGGGGTGTCGAGGCTAGGTACGATGTTCAGGAGTTTCTTTTTGCCCGCATAGTGAGCCAAGCCGACATCCTGTAAATCGACGGTGACTAGCTTAAAATCGGGGGCCTGACTGCCGATTGCAGGCAAGTCTCCGCAGGTGTGAATGGGGTTGCCCTTGAGTGTGATATTCGCCATGACAGCACTCCTTGAAAGTAGTGAACTATTTAAACCCAGGCCGCCTAACTACGGCGGCCTTGGGGTTTAGAGTTTGGGCGGAACTGGGCAAACACCAGTCTTGACTAAAATTCGTCTTAAGTGTTCGGCATATTTATCGATGTCGGCACTGTTGCGCAGTTCGGTCGCGCACACCAAAATCGCCGCGCCTAACTCTGGATAGTGTGCGCTGAGATCGTAGCCGCCCAAAATGTTGTGGGCAGCCAGCGCACGCAGTAGCGGGGCCACGGGGGTGTCAAAACGCAACACTGCCTCATGAAAACGCGCACTGCTAAACACCAGATGCACGCCGGGAATCGCGCACAGTTTTTCCACCAATTCGCTGGTCTGGGCATGACAGGCCAGCGCGGTGCGTTCCAGTCCCGAAGCACCCAGTAGAGCCAGGTGAATCGTGGCGGCAGTCACCATCAAACCCTGATTAGTGCAGATGTTTGAGGTAGCTTTAGAACGGCGGATATGTTGTTCGCGTGCCTGCAAGGTCAGGGTGTAACCGGGCCGCCCTTCCAAATCCAGGGTACGTCCGACGATGCGCCCCGGCATTTGTCGCACATGGATTTTTTTGCAGCACAAAAAGCCAAAATACGGCCCGCCGTAAGACAAGGGGATGCCCAACGGCTGGCCTTCGCCACACACGATGTCTACCCCAGCCTGTCCCCAATGGCCAGGCGCTTCCAAAATCGCCAGCGCCAGGGGATTGACTTGGGCAATCACCAGTGCCCGTTGTGCCTGCGCCCAGTCAGTGAGGGCATCTACTTCTTCCAGCACGCCAAAGAAATTAGGTTGGGCGATCACCAAAGCGGCAAAATCGTCTGCGCCTTTGGCGGCGATGCAGGCATCCAGCATCGTCTGTCCGCTGGCTGGATCGTAGGGCACCGGCACCAATTCAATGCCTTGGTTATGCACGATGCTGCGCACCACCGCCTGATAAGCAGGATTGACCGCAACGGGCATGAGAATGCGCTTGGATTGATGCTGGCGATTCGCCCGCACCGCCATCAGCACCGCTTCGGCCAACGCGGTAGCCCCGTCATATAACGACGCATTCGAGGCTTCCATCGCAGTCAGGTTGACCATCATGCTCTGGTATTCGTACAGCAGTTGTAAAGTGCCTTGGCTGGCTTCGGCTTGATAGGGCGTGTAGGCGGAATAGTATTCGCCACGGGTGGCGAGTTCCCACACTGCCGCTGGAATATGGTGTTGATACGCACCCGCGCCGATAAAACACAGCGCTCCAGCATCTTGGGCGGCGCGCTGCTGCATCAGTTGGCTGATTTCTAGTTCCGGCAGACCGGGTGGCAAATCATCCAACTGCCCGCAACGTAAGGCGGCGGGAATTTCACTGAAGAGATCGTCAAGTTGCGCCACACCGATGGTGTCAAGCATGGCCTGAATATCGTCCGGGGTATGAGGAATATAAGGCATGGGGGTTCAGTCAGTCCGGCGCGGTATCAGTGGCTTTCTTCGGCCAACAAAGCGGTGTAGCTGGTCGCATCCAGCAAACCCGCCAGATCGTTGTCTGCACTCAGGCGCACGCGGCACAGCCAGCCTGCACCATAGGGATCGGTGTTCACGGTTTCCGGTGCATCCACTAACAACTCATTGATTGCAATCACTTCACCCGACACCGGGCTGTACACATCCGAAGCGGATTTGACCGACTCGACCACCGCGCATTCATGACCGGCTTGCAGTTTGTTGCCTAGTTCGGGCAATTCCACAAACACCAGATCGCCCAGCAAGGCTTGGGCGTGGTCGGTGATGCCAATGGTCACACTGCCATCCCCTTCGTCACGCAGCCATTCATGGGATTGCAAATATTTCAGTTGTGTGGGCACGTTACTCATGGCGAACTTTCTCCTAACGAAGCAAATAAATCAAGGGCAAAATCAGCGGGCATTCACAGGCTAATCAAAGCCTTACCATTTCTCACAAACGGCGGCTTGACCAAGCGGGCTGGCACATCGCGGTTACGAATCCGCACCGTGACCTGCTCGCCCACGCCAGCGGGTAAGCGTGCCAAGGCAATCGCCACGCCCAGAGTCGGCGAAAAAGTGCCGCTGGTGGTGATACCGGTGCCCAAGCCTTCAATCGTGACGGTTTGATGCCCGCGCAACACGCCTTTTTCCAGCAGTACCAAACCGCTCAGCACTTGTTGCGGGCCTTCCAGATAATCAGTAGCCAGCGCTTCACGGCCTATGAAAGGCCGATCTTCAGGCGTCCAGGCGACAGTCCAAGCCAGACCAGCAGCGTAAGGTGAAGTCGTTTCATCCATGTCTTGACCATACAAGCACATGCCTGCTTCTAAGCGCAAGGTGTCACGCGCCCCCAAACCCACTGGCGCAACCCCAGCAGCCAGTAACGCCTCCCACAACGCAGGAGCCTCGGCGGCGGGCAGCATGATTTCAAAGCCGTCTTCGCCGGTGTAGCCAGTGCGTGCCACGAACCAATCATCCGGCCCCCAAGTGCCGTAAAAATTCGCCAGTTCAGCCACAGCTTCTTGCATCGCTGCCGGGCACAACACCAGCGCCTTACTGCGGGCTTGCGGGCCTTGTACCGCTAACATCGCCAAATCATCGCGCTCGCGGATCGTGACTTCAAAGGGCAATGCCTGTTGGGTAATCCAGGCCAAATCTTTGTCACGAGTCGCGGCATTGACCACCAAGCGGTAATGCTCGCTGTCGCGATAATACACAATGAGATCATCGATCACGCCGCCTTGCGAATTGAGCAGACAAGAATACAGCGCTTTGCCAGTGGTTTTTAGGCGTGCCACGTCATTGGCGAGTAAATAACGTAGAAATTGCTGGCAGCGCTCACCGGATAAATCCAGCACGGTCATGTGTGACACATCGAACACACCGGCGTCACGACGCACTTGGTGATGTTCTTCTAATTGTGAGCCATAGTGTAACGGCATCTCCCAACCGGCAAAATCGACGATCTTCCCGCCAGCGGCTAGATGTTGTGGATATAAAGGGGTGGTTTTTCCCATGTATACGGCCTTTTAGTGAAGTGCGGGGTAGGTGTCTATTCTATTTTGACCAATTTGGTTTTTGATAAGATGTCGTGCCAGGTACGTTTTTCTTTATCCCATAAGCTCCACCAGAATCCCAGCCCCAGACAGGCCCAGGACACCAGTGCCAGGCCAAAACGAAACAGGGTTTCTAACCAACCCACCGGTTGCCCGTCTAAGCGGCATAAATACACCCGCCAAGTGAGCATCCCTAAGGTTTGCCCCCCATGTGTCCAGGGCCAAGCAAAGTATAGGTAGGTCACTAGATAAAGATACAAATGATACAACAGACTCGCTTGGGCGTGGGTGAATGGATAAGCCAACATCGCTGCACACACCAGCGTGGCTGCTAACAACAAGGCATCGTAAGCCATCACGCCCAAACGTCGCAGCAAGGTGATCGGCTGCTGGGTAATTCTTCTCACTGACTGTGCTGCCATCGGTCATTATGCTCCTTTGACCTGTAACCAAAAAGTGACCGGGCCATTGTTAATTAAATGCACTTGCATATCCGCTCCAAAGCGACCCGCCGCTACTTGGGGATGCAGCGCTTGGGCTTGGCTCAGCAAATAGGCAAATAACCGCTCTCCCTCTGCGGGCGGGGCGGCTGGACTAAAGCCTGGACGGTTGCCCTTGCGGGTGTCGGCAGGCAAAGTGAACTGGGGTACTAACAACAGTCCCCCCGCCACCTCGCGCAGGCTGCGATTCATCTTGTCATCGGCATCTGCAAACACCCGATAATTGAGTAAGCGCGTCAGCAAACGATCTGCTTCAACGGTGCTATCGCCGCGTTCCACGCCCACCAGCACCAACAAACCCTCGGCAATTGCGCCCACCGAGTCACCAGCAATCTCAACATGGGCGCGACGCACGCGCTGCAATAAACCAATCACTGGAGATAACCTAGTAGGCTATAAAATTAAAAAAGAGTAGCCAGCCCATCGCGATCTTTCAGGCGAGAGAAGGCACCCTCTTCCCTCAAAAAGACCACGATGAACTGGGGGGACAATTGATAACAATTTCTTTGCGACTATGCAAGTCGATTATTCGGTTTGTTTCAATCCGTGCCCGATCCCCGTTGCCAGGCAAAAATTCGCCGACAGTCGTGGTAAGGCGGATACGCTACGCTTAATGCGCCCTACGCACGCCTCTTTGGGTGCTTTGCAGCAAAGAGCCGTTGATATTCGCTGTGGCTACGGCTCACCGCGTCTTCTATGGAGACCCCTTGGAAGTAATTGCCGGTGATGCCTAGCGGCAGGTCGGCTAAGGCGTGATCTAGCTGCGCTATCCTGGCGGCGTGGCCTGTTCGCAAACTGGGCAGTGCGTTGTAGCCGCTGGCGGTGCCGGTGATCTGGGCGGCATCAACACCCAATAGTTGACTGGCCTGGGCAATTTTGTCAGACAGGGCCAAGCCGGGTTTGAAATGCCAGGTAAAGCCGCGCCAATCGGGATTTGGGATGGGGTCTCTTGAAACCAGCGAGTAAAAATCCTGATCGATGCCGATCACGCCCGCCAGGGTTTCCAGCGGACAAGCCGCTTTGGGTAAATACAGGCCGAGACTTTCGCTGGGGGCTAATGGGATGTCCGCCAGTAGAGTCGCCAATGCTGGAAAGGCAGTTTGTAGCAAGCGAGCGGTGATGGTAACTGGGGTTGCTAGGCACAGTGCGCGGCTTTGATAGCGGTGACCCGCCTGGGTTTGTACCTGAAACTGAGCAGCTTGATAGTCCAGACTCAAGACGGTTGTGTCAGTGCGGCAATTTAATTGGCTGGCCAGTCGGTCGGTCAGGGTTTGCAAACCACCGGGCAGGGTAAAACTGCGCATCACGGTTTTGTGTCGTGGTTTTTTGCGAAACAGTGCGTCGGCGGGCATCTCATCAGCCGCCTGGCAAATCACCGCATTAAAAGCGTGTTTAAATACACTTTGATAGTTTCGTGTGCCGAACAAGCGCGTGTAGTAACTGGCCACACTCTGCCCAGTCTTTTTTGTCCACAACAGCTTAGGCAAAGATCGCAGCAATTCGAGCCAGTGTAATTGACTGGGAATGCTGCGCAAACCGCCTGCTTGCCACACGCGGAAAGTGCTGTTTTGCTTGGCTTGTAGTTGTGACAACAACCCCAGATCATCGAGTATCTCGATCACCTGTCCGTAAGAGTTGTAACAACTGTGCGCACCCAGTTCTACCCAAAAATCAGCGGTAAAACGCTGCGATTGAATCAAACCGCCAGGGCTGTTGCTTTGTTCCAGCAACAGGACGTTGAGTCCCTGGCGTTTGCCATAATGCGCCATGCTCAGACCGCTGATGCCAGCACCGACCACGATCAAATCGTAGATCTCTGTGGACATCTCAGTCTTCACCCAGGGCTTCATGCACGATGGTGGTCAGCAGCGTGTTCACGGCTTCGGTGACGGCCTGCGCATCGCCCGCCAATCGAGGTTTACGAAAAGCCACATAGACCTGACCCGGTTCCTCGGTTTTGACATACAGCGCAATGGTGAAAGGACAAATAGCCGCATTTAACGGGCTGGCCTGTGTCATCTGATGCGACATCAGCGCGCTGCAAAATTCTAAAGATTCCGCTTGGCTATACACCGGTTTGGGAAAGCCGAGATCGGGGCCGGTGCGGGCCAGCATCTCGCTGACATGCAGGGTACCGCTGACAGTTAAACCTTGATTGGCAATCGCGGTTTCCAGATTTTCTTTCACCGTTTCAAAAGCGTCATCGCTGCGATACAGCATGATGGGTTGATTGCCAAGCACCGGTTCGGCCATGACCGCTAGGCTAGAACCGAGCAGCAATAAGGCGCTGATTGTTCCTCGAATTAACATGATTCATCCATCCTGTGTGGGTGATAAGGGGAACCCTGCTAGTCGCTCGTCTCAACGAATCGCCACCAGTCACGGTTAAGGGCAGGATTTCAGGGTCTGCGCCAAGGGTGGTTTTATTTTTTGGCTTGAAATAGTGTATGATAGGAAGATTTTATCTTCACATATCATCGCCACGGCATTTTCCTTGTCAAGAAACGGGATGTCAAGCCAGCGATCCATCCACAGGAATTTCTCCGTTATGCGTATTGTACAGGAAGCGCTCACCTTCGATGATGTCTTACTCTTGCCTGCTTATTCCAACGTGTTACCCAAGCAAGTGAATCTGGCCACCCAATTAACCCGTGACATACGCCTTAACATTCCGCTGGTAGCGGCAGCGATGGATACCGTGACCGAGGCCCGCTTAGCTATTGCGCTGGCTCAGGAAGGCGGTATCGGCATCGTCCACAAGAACATGAGCATTGAAGAACAGGCGCGCCAAGTGCGGCGGGTGAAAAAATTTGAAAGCGGCATCATCAGCGATCCGATCACGGTCAGCCCCGACACCAGTATTCGCGATGTGCTGACGCTGACCCGTGCGCACGGCATCTCCGGGGTGCCGGTGGTGGCTGGCAGCCGTTTGATGGGGATTGTCACAAATCGCGACTTGCGTTTTGAAACCCGTCTCAACAGCCCCGTCTCCGCCGTGATGACCCCGCAAGATCGCCTAGTCACCGTGCGCGAAGGGGCAGAACGCGATGAAATTTTGCGTTTATTACACGAATATCGCATCGAAAAAATCTTAGTGGTGGCCGCAGATTTCGAGTTACGCGGCCTGATCACCGTGAAAGACATCCAAAAAGCCACCGACAAGCCTTTTGCCTGCAAAGATCAGCAAGGCCGTTTGCGTGTAGGGGCAGCCGTCGGCACCAGCGAAGACACCTTGGAGCGCGTCGCGGCCTTAGTTGAAGCCGGCGTGGATGTGTTAGTGGTAGACACTGCCCACGGCCATTCTCAGGGCGTGCTGGACATGGTGAGCCGGGTTAAATTGCTCTATCCAGCCGTGCAAGTGATCGGCGGCAACATCGCCACCGCCGCTGCGGCCACCGCTTTGGTAGACGCGGGTGCGGACGCGGTGAAGGTCGGTATCGGCCCTGGTTCGATCTGCACCACCCGCATCGTGGCCGGGGTGGGCGTGCCGCAAATCAGTGCGATCTCCAATATTGCCGAGGTACTCCAAGGCACCGGCGTGCCGCTGATCGCAGATGGCGGGATTCGCTATTCGGGCGATTTGGCCAAGGCCATCGCAGCGGGCGCTTATTCGATCATGATCGGCGGCTTGTTTGCGGGTACGGAAGAAGCCCCAGGTGAAGTCGAGCTTTACCAGGGCCGTTCTTACAAGTCTTATCGCGGCATGGGTTCACTGGGCGCGATGGCCCAAAAACAAGGTTCCAAAGACCGTTATTTTCAGGAAACTGAAGATGTGGAAAAGTTGGTGCCCGAAGGCATCGAAGGCCGCGTGCCCTACAAAGGCAGCGTCTTAGGTGTGATTCACCAGTTATTGGGTGGTTTGCGTTCCAGCATGGGCTATACCGGCTGTGCTGATCTGGACGCTATGCGCACGCGCACTGAGTTTGTGCGCGTCACCAATGCCGGGATGCGCGAAAGCCATGTGCATGATGTACAAATCACCAAGGAAGCCCCCAATTACCGGGTGGACTAGTTCCCTTCCTTACCCCAAGAAAAATCCACCGCAGAGCGCACGCTGCGGTGAGTCTTTGGCGGTCGTTCACAACAACCAAAAGGGCTTTAGCCGCGTATCCACATCTTCCAGCGCGGTTTCCAACCAAACGACATGGGCGTGAACATGGCGTTCAACGTAGGGCGAAGCCGCATAGCCGCCGCCCAAACGCAGCCGGTTCTTCTCCGACATCAGCATTTCAATCAATTGCAAACGACGACTGAGCAGGGCGTTCAGTTCTTGGTTCTCGGTGGTGTCGCGCTGCGTGGTGTGAGGCCGAATCGCTTGCCCAAACTGCGCCAGCAAACTGGCATTGGGGATGCGTTCGTCGCTAGTTAAGCCTTGTCCTTGCGCAAAATCAGCCACTTGTCTGGCATTGATGTGAATCACCGGCAATTTGCGCTGCTGTAGCTGTTGTTCCAGGTGCATCGCCAACTCTATTTCGACACAGCTCAGCACCACCAGCGTCGGATACAGGGCTTGTAACCGTTCCAGCAGCAACAGCAAAGCAGCTTCACTCAAATCACTTTGATGATGTTCGTTAAAGGGCAACACCACGGCTTCTATGCCAGTTGCCAAGGTGGCGGTCATCCCCACAAAGCGTTCAATGCTCATGCTTGCCTCTCCTGTGTGTCTGGCTGGACTGCTTTAGCCGAGTGCATCCAGCGCCTCATGCGCGGCCAGCCAGTCTTCTTCAAGTTGTGCCAATTGGGCTTTCAGCGCGGTTTGTTGACTGGCGCAAGCTTGTGCCCTGGCCCGATCTGCATACAAAGCGGGGTCGGCTAACTGTTGTTCCAGGATCGCTTGGCTGTCTTCTAATTGCGCCAGTTGTTGTTCGATTTTTTTGACTCGATTTTCCAATTGGCGGCGCTGACCGCGTTGTTCCACATTTTGTTGTTTTTGCTGCTGGCGGGTTTTGCTGTCCACCGGCGCGGGATTGAGCGCTTGCGCCTGTGCCGTGCGATGGGCAAACAACCAGTCGCGATAGTCGTCTAAATCGCCCTCAAAGACTTGTAAACGCCCCTCGGCCACTAAGCACAGTTCATCGGTGGTGCTGCGCAGCAAATGCCGGTCGTGCGACACCAGCACCATCGCACCGCTGTAATCCTGCAAAGCCAAGGCCAAGGCTTGCCGCATTTCTAAATCCAGGTGGTTAGTCGGTTCATCCAGCAACAATAAATTGGGGCGTTGCCAAATCAGCAAAGCCAAGGCGAGACGGGCCTTTTCACCGCCTGAAAAATAACGCACGGGTGCCTCGGCCCGTTCTCCGCCAAAACCAAAGCCACCCAGAAAATCGCGCAGCGTTTGCTCGGCGATTTTGGGATCTAAGCGTTGGATATGCTGTAACGGGTTGTCTTCCAAGTGTAGCTGTTCGAGCTGATGCTGGGCAAAATAGCCGATCTTCACCCCGTTACTCACCGTCAATTCGCCACTTAACAGCGGCAGTTGACCTGCCAGTAGTTTCAGCAAGGTGGACTTACCAGCCCCGTTTGGGCCTAACAAACCCAGCCGCGAACCGGGTTCAATACGCAAATCAAGCTGGCGCACAATCGGCACGCCGACATAACCGATGCTGCCTTCGTCTAATACCAGCAGCGGCGTGGGGGCGGCGATGGGTTCTTTGAAGGCAAAGCGAAACGGCGAATCGACATGGGCTGCCGCGATTTCTTCCATATTCGCCAAGGCTTTCAAGCGGCTTTGGGCTTGGCGCGCTTTACTGGCTTTAGCCCGAAACCGGTCGATAAAGGCGTGCAAATGGGCGACAGTGCGCTGTTGCTTTTCATACATCGCCTGCTGATTGGCCAGTGCAGCGGCACGCTGGCGTTCAAAATCACTGTAATGACCGCTGTACAGGGTCAATTCGGTGTTTTCCAGGTGGAGTACGTGATCGACGGCGTTATCCAGAAAATCCCGATCATGGGAAATCAACAACAAAGTGCCCCGGTATTGTTTCAGCCATTGTTCAAACCACAGCAGCGCATCCAAATCCAAGTGGTTCGTGGGTTCGTCCAGCAGCATTAATTCGGCACGCGACATCAAAGCTTGCGCCAGATTCAGCCGCATCCGCCAGCCGCCGGAAAAGCTGCCGACTGGATTTTCTTGGATTTGCACGCTAAACCCTAGGCCGTCCAACAAGCGAGCGGCACGGGCACGGGCGGTGTAGCCGTCTAGCGTGTCATAATGCGCGTGCGCCTCGGCTTCGGCCAAACCATCGCCAGCCGCCTGTGCCCGTGCCAGCGCGGCTTCAACGGCGCGTAATTCGCGGTCGCCGTCTAACACATATTCCAAAGCAGGCTGCTCGCCTTCAGGCACTTCCTGGGCGACATGGCTGATCCGCCAATCGGCGGGCAAACTGGCATCGCCGTGTTCTGGCGTCAGTTCACCGCGCAACAGCGCCAGTAAGCTCGATTTGCCGGTGCCGTTGGCTCCGGTCAAACCCACTTTCCAGCCCGCATGGATACTCACCGTGGCGTCCGTCAGCAAACACCGGGTTCCTCGTTGTAAAGCAAGATTGCGTAAAGCGATCATAAGTTCTTATAAACTTCCCTATAAAATTGGCCGAAGCCCGATAGACCCAGACTTTTACAATAGTTTACCAGCGTATATACTGACAAACATGGAAATGCCGCTGCACCCACCCCTTTTGAGCCGAGCCGAGGTTATCGACCTGCTCTTGCAACACGATGTGACGCCTACGCAACAGCGAGTCGCCATCGCGATGGCTTTGCTCAGCCGCGATCAACATGTGTCGGCGGAAACCGTGTTGGCCCAAGTCAATCAAGCGGCACCGCAAGTGTCTAAGGCCACGGTGTATAACACTTTGGGCTTGTTGGTGTCCAAGGGATTGGTGCGCGAACTGATGATCGACCCGCAAAAAGTGGTGTACGATTCCAACACGCAACCCCATCACCATTTTTACAATGTGGACACCGGCGCGTTGGTCGATGTGGCACCGGGTACGCTCGTGATGACCGAATTTCCTCCTTTGCCAGCAGGTACTTATGCCGAAGGCATTGAAGTCATCGTGCGCATTCGCAACCAAGCCTGACGCTGGATGGTGGGGAAGGTCAGGCGTGGATTGACGCAAACAAATATGAAGTTGTTCTGGATCAGCGTGAGTCTGATCGGCGTGATTTTCTGGTTGGATCAGCGGTGGTTACACGACGACAGCCTCCCTGGCGAAACCGCTCCTGGTCTGCCGTTCCAACAACTGTTTGCCCCGCATACCCAACTGCCTTTTACCTTGAAAGGCTACACCCTGCGCCCCCAGGCTGAGTTTAGCTTGAGGGCGCGGGTGTTGAGCGTCGCACATTACCAAGACAGTCCAGACGCGGACTTGATTCCAGTCGATTTAGCGCTGGGGTGGGGCGCGATGTCCAACCCCGAGATTTTGCAACATTTCGACATCAGCCAAAGTGAACGCTGGTATCGCATGTCCGCCCCCAAAGCGCCTATCAGTATGCAAACCGCCATTCAGCAGAGCGCTAATATGCACATGATTCCGGCCAACCCAGCGCTGGCCGAGCGTCTGCGCGCTTTGCGCGAGGGCGAAGTGGTTGCTATTGAGGGGTGGCTGGTGGATGTGCAGGGCAAGGGGCCACCGCTGCACACCTCGCTGAGTCGTAGCGACGAAGGCGCGGGGGCTTGCGAAGTGGTGTATGTGATCAGCCTGGCACGTTTACCATGACGGCAGCGCTGCGCTTGCACAGCCTAGCATGGCCAGTCACCGCCTTGGGGCCAGGACAACGCCTAGTCATTTGGGTAGCAGGCTGTCCTCTCGCTTGTCCAGGCTGCATCACCCCGGCCTTACAAGCGCCCAGCAGCGGCAAAGACCTCGCTATCGAAACCCTGGCTCAACATATTTTGCGTTTACCCGTTGCGCTAACAGGCGTCACGCTCAGCGGCGGCGAACCCTTTGAACAAGCCACGGCACTCTGTGCGCTGTGGGATGCGTTACGCCCCGCCCGTCCGCACTGGAACTGGCTGGCCTATTCCGGTTATCTCTACCGCAGCTTACAACGCCGCGCCGATGCCCGTGCGCTATTGGCCCGTTTAGATGCGTTGATCGACGGGCCGTACCGCCAAGCAGAAGCCGGTCATTTACCCTGGGCAGGCTCGACTAATCAGCGCTTGCGGCCTTTGACTGCCGCAGGAATAAACCTGTGTCAGGCTTGGCAGGCCGACACTGCGGCCCCTGTCGTCAATTTGGGATTGGGGCAAGGGAACGAACACTGGCTCATCGGCATCGTGCCCACCGCCCAGCGTCAGCAATTACATCAGCAATGGTCGCAACCACAGCCGGAAATTTAAACGCAGATGACTGATTTTATTAAAATCTGTCCCAAATGCGGACAACAGAATCCCGAATACGACAATTTGTGCAGTGCCTGCGGACATTTTATCGGCATGGAAAGCCCGGTTCCCCGTCCCGTAGCAAGCCCCGCAACCGCAGCCACTCGCCGTTTCGACCCGGTGGGCACGTTGTTTTACTTGCAAAGTTTCACGGGCGAGGTTTACACCATTCAAGACGACTGGGTATTGGGTCAAGCCCATCCCAGCAACCGAGCGCAGGTACAAATTGCGCGCAGTGTCGCTGGCAGTGAATATATCCACCGGCATCACTGTCGTTTTGATTACCGCGACGCCCACTGGCACGTCACTGCACTGGATCAACACAGTCAAGGACGCGCCTTCACCAATCCGACTTTTGTCAATCAACAACCAGTCAAACCGGGTGACAGCCAAGCCTTGGCTAACGACGACACCCTCACTCTTGCCGGGGTGAGCTTTGTGGTTAAGTTTCCCCATTAGTACGGCATCTCAATAATCAGGCGGGCATCGCCCGCCGAGGCCACAGCAATAGCAATGGAAACAGACTCGATTAAATACGGGGGGCATGTTACCCTCTCAGGGCTTTTTTGGTACTTTTTCATCACGTCGCTGTCCGCTTTTCACCGTTGGCATTTTAACTGCCTGCGGCTCACCGGCAGCAACGCACCGAGGTGCGATCAAGCGTTTTGGCGATTCATTGCCGCTGATCTTGGGTGAGCGAACCTGCCCCCGTGACGGCTGGCTTTTTCTTAAGAGGATGTTTGTATGTCTTTTTCACCCCGTGGCCTGAGTTTTGCCATCGCTGGTTTATTAATAGCGTCCCCAGTGTGGGCGGCAACCCTGATTGAAATGAATAACGTGGGCGGGCCGCAAGGCCAGTTGCACAAGCAGCAGATGTTGATTGACGATCAGCACGCACGCATGGAAGGTAGCCAGACCAACCAATATCTGTTGATCTCTTTTGGCGAAAACAAAAGTTACATGGTCAATACTGCACAGAAACAAGTGTTGGAAATGCCGAACCCCAGCTCGCAACCTTCGCCACCGCCTGCCTTTTTGAAGCAACTGCAAGATCAGCAAGCGAAATTACCGGAAGTGAAAGCCGAACTGGTTAAAAAAGGGCCAGGCCCAGATATCGTCGGCTTGCCGACGGTACAATACCAGGTCATGGCGAATGGTGAACTGTGTTCAGATGAGTATATTTCTGAAAAAGCACTGGAAAATCAGCATCTCAAGCTGTTTACCCAGTATATGCAGAACATGAAGAATGCGCGTAAAAAAGCCATGGGCGGTTTGCGTATGCCCTCCGCCAACGCCTGTGCGCAAGCCGCAGACACCTTGGCAGACGAGGTGGCTAAACTGGGTTTATCCATGCGTAGCGTGGCCAAAGACGGCACGGTGATGCAAGAAGTGGTGGCGTTGAAAACGGATGTAGCCACTAAACCCGATACCTTCAGCGTACCCAAAGACTACGAAACCATGACCGCCCAGCAAATGATGCAAAAGGCGATGGAACGCATGAAACAGATGAAACCACCCACACCGCCAACTGGCGCACCACAGGGCGCACCCGCCACACAGCCCACACCGGCTCCGCAACAGTAATCAGTCAGCACAGTTCAGCTTCAACACCCGGCACGGTTTTGCGCGTCGGGTGTTTGTGCTTTATCATGCTCGGCTAAACCGATTAACGGCGAGACAGACGGCATACCTCGGTGACTGGCGTCGCGCCAGCCACCCTTTAATATTTGTCTCCTCTTGAAATAAAAAGGTTCCAAGCCCTTAGGTGTACTGATGACAACACGCAGAGAGTCTCTGACTAAACAGACACTCTTAGTCTTTATCGGATTTACCGCTATTCTGACGGTCATGTTGAGTGCAACCAGCCTCAGCTTAGCCAGTTTGAGCCGAGCAAATCAACGCCTGGAATTACTGGTCAAAAAACACAATGTCAAATCGACGCTGATGAATCACATGCGGGATATTATCCGCGAACGCATGTTAGGCGTTTTTACCATCTTGACCCTGCAAGACCCGTTTCTAGTCGAAGAAGAATGGGAGAGATTTACCCAAAAGGCGGGTGCTTTTATCATCGCCCGTGATCAATTGATGGCGCTGGGTTTAACTGCCGAAGAACTTCAAAAAATCGAACAGCAACGCGAAGCCTTAAGAATTGGTCAAAACTCAATGAATCGGGTGATTAGTTTGACCCGTGCCAGTGATTTTGCGCGGGCCAGAGAGGAAGTAATCCGTGCCTTAACCATGAATCGCGAGATTATTGATGAACTGGCCGACATGATCGAAATCGGTCAGGAAGTCACGCAACAAGAAGTAAAGGCGGCCTCAGATAATTATCGCCAAACTCGTCGCCAGATGATTTGGTTAGACAGCTTTGCAGTCATTATTTGTCTCTTGATTATCTTCTTTATTGTCAAACGCATCCGCATCCAGCAACAGCAATTAGCCCAAGCCTTAGATGCCTTACAAACGGCCAACAGCACCTTAGAAGGTAGGGTTTTAGAACGTACCCATGATTTGCTGGCGGTACGTGATGAAGCGCTAGAAGCCAGTAAAGCCAAATCCCGGTTTCTTGCCAATATGTCGCATGAATTGCGCACCCCCTTAAATGCCGTGATTGGTTACAGTGAAATGTTGATCGATGAGGCCGCAGATCAAGGCTGGGCACAGCAATGCCAAGATTTAGAAAAAATACATATCGCAGGCAAACATTTATTATCACTGATTAACGATATACTCGATATTTCTAAGATAGAAGCGGGCAAAATGTACTTGCAACCAGAACGCTTTGATTTACACCATTTGGTGGTTGAAGTCGTAGCAACCATGCAACCGCTGATAGATCAACGCCATAATCAATTTATCCTGGAATTTGATGCAGAAATTGAAGAGATGTATGCCGACCCCATGCGCATTCGTCAAATTCTCTTTAATTTGCTCAGCAATGCGGTGAAATTCACAGAACAGGGACAAATCCGGGTGCGCATTCAGCGCGAATTGCGTGGAGACGCCCCTTGGCTCTGCTGCCAAGTCACCGACAGCGGCATCGGCATCAGTCCAGAAAATCAGCACAAATTATTTCAAGCCTTCAGTCAAGTAGACGGCTCCAGCACCCGCAAATACGGCGGCACGGGATTGGGCTTGGCGATCAGTTTGCGCTTTTGTCAACTGATGGGTGGCAGTATTGATGTCTACAGCCAACTGGGGCAAGGCTGCCAATTCACCGTGTGGCTGCCGCAATACATCTCGCTGCGTGAACAGGATGAAGACGAGACGGACGCCATGCCAGCGGTGTTGTGAGTTGCGGCTAAGTACCCGCGCACAAGTTCTTTCATCTTAACCGCCGATAAACGCAGATGAAAGCCGATATAAGCACTCAACTTGTATAAAAGACCGGATAGCTTTGTGAAGTCTGTTAGGTCTTTTCTATCTCATGCACCATAGCCAATTGACTCTTTTGCATTTATATCTTCTATGGCGCTATTAATGAGAGAAAGCATAATATGTTTCTCAAATGGAATTGTGTTCTGGAAATTCCGGGTTCGCCATGATTATTGTTGAGTTGTCATCGGTTTATTCTTAGTATTTGTAGCGCGGTTTTTTTATAAAAATATAAGAAGGTTTTCAAAAAATAGACAAATGACGAATTCAATCCGTAAGGTGGTATTTACACGCCGCTGCGTGCTGCTTTATTTTGCCGTGGCACAACCGCTGTCCAAATAGAGCTTGGCGATTTCCCAGGTCATATTATAAGAATCGTAGTCACGGTTTAACATCACGATAACGCCGAGCTGTTGATCGAGAAAGCGGGTGTAATAGCTGATAAAACCAAGCCACGAGCCTTCGTGATAAGCGTAACGTCTGCCGTCTTCTGAACCGACATACCAGCCGAAACCGTAGTCTGTGCGCTCGCCGTCGTTTAAAACGGCCGGACGATAGGCTTCTGTCAAGGTGGTGGGGCTGACCAGCGCATCGGTATGCAAAGCTGCGTCGTAAAGCGCCAGGTCTTCTACGGTGGTATACACGGAGCCAGAACCCACCATACCATCCAGCGCATCCGGCTCGTAAGCGACAGCACGCCGGTTTTCACGGAAATAGCTGGCGGAAACGGCTGGGTCTTTGAGGCGTTGCGGATTGGGTAAGGAGAAGGTGTTCGCCATACCCACCCGCTCAAAAATGTGTTGTTGCATAAACGCGGGAAAGGCTTGCCCGGACACGCGCTCGACCAAGCTGCCCAGCATATCGTAGCCGGTGTTGCTGTAGCTGAATTGGCTGCCGGGCTTGAATTGTAGGCGGCCCTCGGTCGCCAGCAGGCTCAGGGCGTCGTGGTTGTTGGGTTGTGGATTGAGCGCCGTGAGCTGGCTCCACAAAGGGTCATCGTAATAATCCGGGACGCCCGAGGTGTGTTGCAGTAAGCGCCGAATCGTGACTTGTTTACCGAAGCGGGCTAATTCGGGCAGGTGTTTTCCTATCGGATCGTCGTAAGCCAATTTTCCCGCTTCAGCCAGCTTCATGACAGCCAGAGCGGTGAATTGTTTACCGGCTGAAGCCAGATGAAACAGGCTGTGCGGGGTCAGGGGTTGGTTCTTTTTAACATCGGCCAAGCCGTAAGCGGCTTTATAGAGGATGCGGGCATGTTGCATCACCGCGACGGCACCGCCCGGTGTGTTGTTTTTAATCGGCAAAGCAGCAAATAGCTGGTCAACCTGTCGTGCTGCTTCCACGCAGCTTGCCAGGTTTATTTCGCTGGCGCGAGCGGATGGCAGATAGAACAGCACCGTCAGGATTAACACCGCACAGCGGCTGCATTGATGGGAAATCCTGGTAAATCGCATGTTCGTCGTCCTTCTGAGGGGTAAATTGCTGGCGACACCGCCAGAAGCCGTGTTATGGAGGATTGCACCAGCACACCGCAAGCAAAATCCACGGGAGATACAAGCAGGCGCAAAACCGCAAGAATCAGCCAGGCAGTTAAGTAGGCGCTTCAGTTTTTGTCTTTTTGGGCGTCCAAGGGGTCGGATAGGCCGCCTTGTACCACGCCTTTGAACCATTTGGGCAGGGCTTTGCTGGGGTGTTGGTGGGATTTGACTTCTTCTTCGCACACTTCCAGCAATTCTTTGAGTTGATTCACTAAATGCTGATTGCCGGTGATGTGCGGATTTTCTAGCATGGCGCGTAGGTGATAGGCGACTTTGCGGCGGTCGGTTTGGTTGAACTCAAGCAGTAGCGCAAACACCACCAGTTGCGAGGCGGCCAGGGCATTGAGGCGATGATTGAGGGTTTGGATAGACTGGTTTTGCAACTCGATGACTTTCAGTAAATTGCCATGCTGTGCGGCCATTTTTGTCACAAATTCATGTATATCCACGGTTTCACCTATCCCAGGTATTGATCGCCAGCGGCCCCGAGGCACTGCACACGGGGTGCAGCAGCCGGTTGCCCGTTATGGGCTGGTTTTCATTCTACGCCATGCCACGGAAAATGCAGTCTTTTTTCAAGGCGAGGGCGGCGGTGAACAGTCTATCTCTGCTGTGACTTCGGGCGGGGGCAGGGCTTCGCGGTGCATCAGGATGGCGAGCAGGGAGGCGATGCGGCTACGCATTTCACGGCGGTCGAGAATCAAGTCGATAGCGCCATGTTCGAGCAAAAATTCACTGCGCTGAAAGCCATCTGGCAGGGTTTCGCGCACGGTTTGTTCGATCACCCGAGGGCCGGCAAAGCCGATGAGGGCATTGGGTTCGGCGATGTTGATATCACCGAGCATGGCAAAGCTTGCGGACACGCCGCCCATCGTGGGATCGGTCAACACCGAGATGAAGGGCAAGCCTTTGGCTTGTAGGCGGGTCAGTACCGCGCTGGTTTTCGCCATTTGCATCAGTGAGAACAGCGCTTCTTGCATCCGCGCTCCGCCGCTGGCGGAAAAACACACCAGCGGGCAGTGGTTTTCCATCGCGGTGTTGGCAGCGCGCACGAATTTTTCGCCGACCACGGTGCCCATAGAACCGCCCATGAAGCCAAATTCAAAACTGACCGCGACCAGCGACACGCCACACACGCGCCCTTTCATCACCAGCAGTGCGTCTTGTTCGCCAGTGTCTTTTTGCGCTTGTAGCAGGCGATCTTTGTATCTTTTGCTGTCCTTGAATTTCAGGCGATCCACCGGGGCTAAGCTGGCAAACAGTTCTTCATAGCTGTTTGCATCAAAAAAATGTTCCAAACGCCAGCGTGCGCCAATCCGCAGGTGGTGGCAGCATTTTGGGCACACATGCAGATTGCGTTCTAATTCAGCGCGATACAGCACGGCTTGGCAAATGGGGCATTTGCTCCAAATGCCTTCTGGCACGGTGCGCCGACTTTTCGCATCGGTGCGGATGCGTGCCGGCAGTAGTTTTTCAAACCAACTCATACGTTTCTATACCCCTAAACCCGGTTATCCATGCCCTGGCGAATCTCGCGCAACAGGGCGGGTAACACCGTCAATGCCGCTGCGGGGTCGGTCAAGGTTTCCAGTTGCTGCACCAGTGCGCTCCCCACGATCACCGCATCTGCCACACCGGCCACTTGGGCGGCTGTGTGGGCGTTTTTAATCCCGAAACCGACGCCGATAGGCAGTGTCGTGTGGGTGCGAATAGTCGCCAGTTTATCGGCCACGACGCTGACATCCAGGGCCGCGCTACCGGTGACGCCTTTGACCGACACATAGTAGACAAAGCCGCCAGCTTCTCGACAAATGCGGGCGATGCGGGCCTCGCTGGTGGTGGGCGACAGCAGAAAAATTGGGTCGATCTGGTGGGCGTGCAGCATTTTCAGGAAATCAGTCGCTTCTTCAGGCGGTAAATCGACAGTCAACACGCCGTCGATACCCGCCGCTTGTCCCGTCGTGGCGAAGGTCTGATAACCCAGGATTTCAATCGGATTGAGATAGCCCATCAACACCACCGGGGTGCGATCATCGTCGCGGCGAAAGTCACGCACCATCTCCAGCACGTCGCGCAAACGCACGCCGTGGGCCAGGGCGCGTTCACTGGCGCGTTGGATCACCGGGCCGTCGGCCATCGGGTCGGAAAAGGGTACGCCCAGTTCCAGAATATCCGCGCCAGCGGCCACCAAGGCGTGCATCAGTGGTACGGTGAGCGCAGGGCTAGGATCGCCTGCGGTGATGAAAGGAATCAATGCCTTGCGCTGGGTGGCGCGCAACTGTGCAAAACAACTGGCAATCCGGCTCATAGGGTGAGTCCCTCTAAAGTAGCCACGGTGTGGATGTCTTTGTCGCCGCGCCCGGACAGGTTGGCGATGATGATCTGGTCGGGGCGCAGGGTCGGGGCTAATTTCTGGCAATAAGCCAGCGCGTGGCTGCTTTCCAGCGCGGGAATAATGCCTTCTAAACGGGTAAGGGTGTGAAACGCGCTCAGTGCTTCTTGATCGGTGATCGCCACATACTGCGCCCGTCCAGTGTCTTTGAGCCAAGCGTGTTCGGGGCCGACACCCGGATAATCTAAACCAGCAGAAATCGAATGGGTTTCAATAATTTGCCCATCCGCATCTTCCATCAAATAGGTGCGATTGCCGTGTAGCACCCCCGGTTTGCCCGCGCACAAGGGGGCAGCGTGCCGCCCGCTGTCCAGTCCATCGCCAGCGGCTTCGACCCCATAGATGGCAACGCCTTGATCTGCCAAAAAGGGATAAAACAGCCCGATGGCATTGGAACCACCGCCCACACAGGCGACCAGGGCGTCTGGCAGGCGTCCGGTCTGGGCATGAATTTGTTGGCGGGCTTCACGACCGATCACGGTTTGAAAATCGCGCACCATCATCGGGTAAGGATGTGGCCCGGCCACTGTGCCGATGATATAAAAGGTGTCGTCTATGTGCGTGACCCAATCGCGCATGGCTTCATTGAGCGCGTCTTTGAGGGTTTTGGAACCCGAAGTCACCGGGCGCACTTCAGCCCCCAGCAAGCGCATCCGATAGACGTTGATGGCTTGACGCTGGATGTCTTCGGCACCCATGTACACCACGCAGTCCATGCCAAACCGCGCCGCGACGGTGGCGGTGGCGACGCCGTGTTGACCTGCGCCGGTTTCGGCAATGATCCGCCGTTTACCCATGCGTTGTGCCAACAGCGCTTGCCCCACCGTGTTATTGATCTTGTGGGCACCGGTGTGGTTTAAGTCCTCGCGCTTGAGATAAATCTGCGCGCCGCCCAATTGTTGCGACCAACGTCTAGCGTGGTAGAGTGGCGAAGGCCGACCCACAAAATGGTGGAGATCATTATTCAGTTCTGCCAAAAACGTGGCATCGTTGCGGTAGCGTTCATAAGCCAGCCGCAATTCTTCCAACGGCCCCATCAGGGTTTCTGCCACAAACATGCCGCCATAACGGCCAAAATGCCCGCGTTCGTCCGGCAGATGATAGGTTTCAGTCGGGATATGATTAGTCAACACGCTCAGTGACCTCATGGTTTTTTAGAGAGACGAAAGCGCAGGTTTCGTCCAGAATTCGATGTGACAGGCTAGGGTCTTTGCCACAGTCCCGTGTGGTTTTCGCGCCGCTGAAGTCAGTGACAACGGCTGGCGCGGGCTATCCAGTGACCCGTGCGGCCTGAATAAACGCCGCCATCTTGGCGGGGTCTTTGACGCCCTTGCTCGCTTCCACGCCGCCGCTCACGTCTACCGCATAGGGCTGCACGGTTGCGATTGCCTCGGCCACGTTGTCGGCAGTCAAGCCGCCAGCCAGCACTAAGGGTTTACTTACCCCGTGTGGAATCTGTTGCCAGTCAAACACCAGCCCTGTGCCACCCTTGACGCCGGGGACATAGGTATCCAGCAATAAGCCCTGCGCCGTGGCATAAGCGCTGGCCGCCTGATGTAAGTCGAGCGTGGGGCGCATCCGCAGGGCTTTCAGGTAGGGGCGTTGAAAAGCGGCACAATAGGCCGGGGATTCTTCACCATGAAATTGCAGCAAGGCCAACGGCACGGCGGCCAGCACCTCCTGCACCTGGGCGGCGGGCGCATCGACAAACAGCCCAACTGGAGTCACGAAAGGCGGCAAGGCAGCCACAATCGCCTGGGCTTGGCTCACGGTCACCGCACGCGGACTGGCCGCGTAAAACACCAAACCCAACGCATCCGCGCCCAGTGCGACGGCGGTCAGCGCGTCAGCAAGGCGGGTGATGCCACAGATTTTAATGCGTACTCTCGGTTTCATCGGAACATCTTGCTGGTTTGAAACCTTCCCCTTCAGGGCGGGGAGCCATCCGCCAGCCTCTCTCTGTTGGCGGATTTTCGCCTGGCAGAGGAGGTCGGGCGTGGATTGAAACATAAAACCTGGTATTTATCTTGCCTTATCTAGGGCTAAACTCTGCCGTGCCCTGGCCGCTCAACGGCCTACAATGGCCGCTGAGTATATCATAGCCACACCGGGGGCAGCGTAGAAATGTCACTTAGAAGCCTTCCTGCGGTTTATCGCAGACTCCCCTTCTTCAGCACCTTGTTGCTGAGTCTACTGGGTTGTAGTAGCGCCAATTTATTACCCAGCACCACCACCACCACCGAATCGCCCTGGCAGAGCTTCAGCGAGGCTAAAGCCAGTTTTGATCGGATTATTCCTGGCAAAACCCGCGTTGTGGATTTGAAACAATTAGGTTTTGATCCCTTTACCACGCCGAATATCAAGCAAATCACTTATCTGGAAATTATCCAGCAATTTATGCCTAATCAGTCGATTAGCCTCAAAGATTTGGATGCGGCTTTACAAGGCTGTATTCAAGCGCGTAAAGCCTGTTATGGTTATGAAATCCGACCCGCTTTGGAAGAAGAGCAACGTTATGGGAATGTGGCACTGGATATTTTGAATTTTCGGCGTCAAAAACGCATCACCGGTTGGAAATTCACCGCTTTGTTGGTACTCAACGAGGACGCAGTGATTTATAAACTGTGGAGCGGCGAACCGCATATTCTGATGCAAGAAGACAAACGTAATCCCTTAGGGCCGTTTCAGAATGTCGGGAATATATTGAGTTTTGATTTGAATAAGTGAACGTCAAAAGCCCACAGCGATCTTATTTAATCGTGGGTGGGCCTAGATGGGTGACATTTTTTAGACGTTGTAATAAGGTATCCCAAGCCACTTCCTGGTTATAACCAATCACATCAATACGCGGCAGTCCGCCGCCTTTCACCAAATAATAGCCTCGGCTGGCGGGTTCTACACCGCGCATTTGGCAGACGCCATTGCGCAATAAACAGCCCCAGCCTAACTGTTTGTAGCTAAAAGACTCAAACAAGCCCACCACGCTTCTTGATAACAGGCTGGTTACATCCGAACCGCCCAGGCTGGAGAGGTTTTTCACGGCTTTTTGGCTGATGCTGTGCGGGCCTTCGTCGTCTGCGGGGGTGCCCAGATAGGCATCGAAAGACACTGGCTGCCAGTTATGCAAACGCAGTTTGCGCACATAGCCAGAAATCCGCCCGACGATTTCACCAAATGAGAAAAATTGCGTCAGGGTTTTAAGATCGAGGTTTTTCACATCGACGGTGGCATTTAGAATCGGCAAACTGCCCAGCGGATCATCCAGCGATAACTGGTAAATCACAATATCGCCATCAAAAATGCGCATCTGGATCGCACCCTGCACCTCTAGGCGTTTATCGCTGTAGCGAATAGTGGGAATCACCCCGGCCAGCGACCCGCCTAAGCGTGGCCAGCCAAAAGCGCTGCTGAGTGCTTCCATCGAAATTGGTTGAAAATCGGCGGCCAGGGTAAACACCGGTGCTTGGCTACCGATGGCGCTGGCTTCCAGTTGTTTGAATTGGATCGCGCCGTCTAATAAAGGCAAGCGGAAGGGTTGTAATAATTTGCCGCCGTCGTTTTGAAACTGGGCGTCGATTTGTCCGGCTGGAAACTGAAATTGCCCGTTTGCCAGTTGCAAACTGTGCCAACGCAAACGGCTGGCGGGCACAGTCGCGTTAGATTTTGCTTGCCAATACAGGTCTGCATTCAGATCGTGCAGCGCAAAACGGTGTGCCGGGTCTTGGAGATTCACCGCTGACAGGGCCAGCGAGAGCTGTTGTTTGCCAGTTTTTTGCCAGTTTAACTGGGCGTTGGCCGTTCCACTGAGCTGTAGCTTGGGATAACCCAGGTCTTCCAGCCAAGTGCGCAAATAGCTTTGATAGAACGAGGCCAAATTGAAGCGCGGCACCGTCAGGGTCAAATTTTGTAGGTCAGTGGTTTTGCCAAGCTGGAGCGTGGCTTGGGCTTGCCAAGCCAGCCCCTCGGCATGACGGAAATCACACTGTTTAATTGCCAGGGTGTGGGCTTGGCTATCCCAGTCGAGTTGGTAGGCCAGCGTCACTGGGCCTTTTTCCAAGGGAATATACAGCGGGTCGAAAAACAGTTCGCCGCTGTTGAGCTTAAGCTGTCCAGAGGCTTGCCAGCGTGTCTGGCTGGGCTGAGTCAGCTTGAGCGCCACTTCCACTGCCAATTTCTCGCCCACCCAAGTGCCAGTCGGATTGCTGAGTTTGAAATCACGGCTGCTGAGTGTCGCCTGGAGTTGCTGTAACAAGCTGTCGCCATTGGCTTTTAGCGTAAAATCCAGCGCACTGGGTAGGGCATAAGCGGATTTGAGACCGGCTATCGGTTTGAGATCGGCCAGCAAGCGATCCGGGATGAGACCCTTGCCCAGGGCGGTGATTTGCCAACGGTTCGCCTGTCCCTGCCAATCGAGCGTGACGGCCAGTTGACCGCCACCCAAGCCCAGTTTGTCTACATTCAACTGCAACCGGGCGGTGGTTTTGTCGTAGTGTAAGTTCAGCGTAGCCGCTTGGCGCAATAAACCGGCGATCTGCACACTGCCGCGCTCGCAGCGCAACTGCTGCTGATCTTCTTGCAGTTGCGGGCAATGCAGTTCGAGATTTTGTAAAGGCTGCGCCAAACCCGGCAAAGTCAAACTTTTGAGATGCAGGTGCAGGCTGGCTTGGGTTGCGGTACTGGGTTGGCTGCGCAGTTGTAGTTGCTCAGCCGCCCACCCTGGGCCGCTGAGCCGCTCCAAGGTCAAGGTCAGTTGTTCTAGCGCAAACACCGGAGTGCTGCTCAGCAGCAGACAGCAGAATCCGGCGAGATGGCAGGACTTAGGGCAGCGCCGCACTATTGGAAACCTTGCGGTACTGTAACAACGCACCGTCTGGTTCCCGTAACGACAGCAAGCCATCCGTCAGAGTCACGCTCTGATACGCATGAATCACCTTGCCTTCACTGTTGGTGACCGTGAGCTCATCGCGTTGCAATTGCCATTGGCCGGCTTCAAATGGCAATTTTTCGAGGCTGGCATAGTAGTGATGAATCCCACCTTCAATGCCAAAGCGTAGTTCCAACACCGACTCACCGCCCTGTCCTTGCCAAGTGCCAACTAAGGCCGAGGCGACTAGCACGCCTGGGCCAGCGGCAAGCGTAGTGTAGCCGGCCTGCAAAGTGCCCAAACGGGCTTCGGTGTGTGCGGCCAAGCAAGTATCCGGTGCAACACCATAAGCACTCTGGGCGGCACAGTCTGCGTCACGAAACGGCAGCCACAGACGCTGTGCCTGGCGTAACCGGGCACTGCTGGCTTGGTCGAGACCCGCGATAATTTGCTTATATTGGCGGTTTAACGCCGCATCAGCAGTCGCTTGGTTGCCTTGGCTGCGGATGCTGGGTGGCCTGTCTTGATAAGCGGCTTTCAAGGTCGCGGTGCGGGCGTCGGTAAGCTTGGTTAGGCAAGCGCTGCGACCGCTGTTTTGCAAGGCAGCGCTTTGCTGGGCGGCCCAAGCGTCGCAATCGGCGTCACGGAAGGTTAGCCAAGCCCGCTGTGCGGCTACTAATTGGGTCTTGAAGGGTGCGGGCAGATTGGTGGTGACTGCCTTATAGATTTGATTCAGCGCTTGATCGGCGGCTTGGTATTGTTGCTGCCGACAGGCATCTAGCCGAGTTTGGCCGTCCAAAGTCGGGCCGCAGGGATCGATACCGGGTGGGATAGGTTCTTGGGCGTAGCTGAACTGCGGACTGTGGCTAAGGACGACGACCGCCAGTAACCGGGCAGATTGCGACATGATTCGGTGCATAAACAAGCTCTTTGCCTCTCAAAACAGTGGGGTTAAGCGCACTCTACCACCATCGGTCTGCCTGGAACAATCTCTCGTCATCCGCTGAGCCAAGGCCATGTCCGGCCTGGTTGCAACAAGCCGGGCAAGCGGGGTAGATAAGTTCAGGCGGCTTGTACGGGAATGGCGTTGCGGGTACCGAGCATTTCGTTGCGTTCGTTCAGATAAACCAGCAGCGGGGTGTGCTGGGCGATTTCTTGCTGTTCCAGCATGACATAGGTGCAGATAATGATGCGATCACCGGGGCGGGCTTTATGGGCTGCCGCACCGTTGATGGAAATAATCCGGGAACCGGCTTCCGCCCGGATCGCATAGGTACTGAACCGTTCGCCATTGGTGATGTTGTAAATATGCAGTTGTTCATAGGTGTGAATGCCTGCGGCTTCCAGAAGTTCTGCGTCAATCGCGCAGGAACCCTCATATTCCAGTTCTGCATGCGTAACGCAGGCACGGTGAAGTTTGGACTTTAACAAAGTGCATTGCATAACACAGGCTTCCTCACAGGGGGTTAATGAGAACTAATTATGAGATATTTATGCTTTTGCTGCAATGCGGCAAAAGGGCTGAGGTGTGGATAATGGGAGGTTTACCAGAGGGGGTTGCAATCCGTCAGTCACCGCGTCCGCACTGAGTAACGCGCTAAGCCTCTTTCCCGTGGGTCAATGGTAAACCTGCCCAATTAGACTGCATCACGCAAGAGTATGGCAGCGACACTTAAAATAGCAAAGAATGCGTAAGACGGGAAACAGGTCTTTTGCGGTGGGTGATCCGCTGCTAGGCCAAAAGCCTTAAAGGCCAGCGTTTTGGCCGACTGACCGAGGGCTTGGCTCTGTCACAGTGCTGTCATAATCCGCCGATACACTGCCCGCATGAACAACGACACCCCCCTCCAAAACATCAACATTTTACCGCCTCTCGACGCCCCCGAAACGATTCGCCGCCGTAAATGGCGGATGTTTAAGGACGGCACGGCCAGTTATGGCATGACGATTGGCGGTATTAGCGTCATTATCGCGATTCTGTTGATCTTTTTCTACCTACTCTATGTGGTCTTCCCGTTACTACTGCCCGCCAGTGGTCACGCTTTGACGACGGTGGCTGTGCCAGCCTCGGCCAGCGGACACACGGTTTATCTGGATTTGGAAGAGAAAAACGAAATTGGTACGCGCTTTACCGAGCAAGGCCAAGTGGTGTTTTTCCGCGTACAAGACGGTCAAATCCTAGAAAACAAGCGCCTATCCTTTCCCGCTGGCGTGACTGTCACCAGTTTTGCGGTGGCTGAACCAGATTTGGGCATTGTGGTCTACGGTTTTAGCAACGGCACTGCTTTGATGGCACAGCGCGCTTACCAAGTCAGCTATCCCAATGATGTGCGCACGGTGGAAGCTATTGTCAAGTATCCGTTGGGCGAACAGCCTTTGGTGGTGGATGAAGTGGGCAAAGCGCTGTTGCAACTGGCAGTGCAACGTGAAGCAGAAGCCACCACGCTGGTTGCCGTGACTGGCGATGGGCGTCTGGTGGTAAGCGGCTACATCGAAGCCGAGTCGATGTTGGGCAGCGACGGCACACTGGAACACACGGTGGGTCAAGTGATGCTGGCTCAGGCCGAAACAATCACTCATTTAGTGCTGGACAAGAGGCAGGAAAATTTATACCTCGCAGATAACCAGGGCCGGGTCAGCCAATATGACGTGCGCAACAAAGCTAAGCCCACTTTAATACAAACGGCGTCGGTTTTTGAAAACGCAGAAATCACTGCGATGCAGATGTTAGCTGGTGGGATTTCTTTGTTAGTCGGCAGTTCCGATGGACGCATCAGCCAATGGTTTCCGGTACGGGATGCACAGAATGTGTCGCGCTTGACGCGCATTCGCGACTTTGCCGAACAACAGGCCGCAATCATTGAGATTTCTCCAGAACAGCGCCGCAAAGGTTTTATTGCTGCTGATGCGAATGGTTATATTGGACTCTATCACAGCACCGCCCACCGCACTTTACTGGTCAAACAGGTGAGTGCTGCGCCGCTGACGCGGGTAGCGATTTCTCCGCGTGCCGACCGCTTTATTGCCGAAGACAAACAAGGACAAATCCACACTTGGGCAGTAGAAAACGACCATCCAGAAGTGTCTTTTTCATCCTTGTGGGGGAAAGTCTGGTACGAAAATTATCCCGAGCCGGATTACACCTGGCAGTCCTCGTCGGCCAGCAATGATTTTGAACCCAAATTCAGCCTCACTCCGCTGAGCTTTGGCACCCTCAAAGCCGCCTTTTACGCCATGCTGCTGGGCGTGCCCCTGGCGGTGTTCGGGGCGATTTACACCGCGTATTTCATGTCTCCCACGCTGCGTCGGTTCGTCAAGCCAGGGATAGAAATCATGGAAGCGCTGCCGACCGTGATTTTAGGATTCCTGGCGGGTTTATGGATGGCTCCTGCTTTTGAAAAAAATCTGCCTGGGGTGTTCTCGCTGTTTATTCTGGTGCCCGCTGGGGTGCTGTTGTTTGCCTGGATTTGGCATAAGCTGCCGAAAAAATACACGCTCTGGTTGCCCGAAGGCTGGGGGGCGGCGTTACTGATTCCAGTGGTGATCGGCTTGGTTTGGCTGTCTTTTGCGATGAGTTACACGTTAGAGCAAACCCTGTTTGACGGTGATATGCGCCACTGGCTCAACAGCATAGGCATCACTTTTGACCAGCGTAACTCCCTGGTGGTGGGATTTGCGATGGGATTTGCGGTGATTCCCATGGTCTTTTCTATCACTGAAGACGCCATGTTCAGCGTGCCTAAACACCTCACCACGGGTTCGCTGGCACTCGGTGCCACGCCCTGGCAGACCATGACCCGAGTAGTGATTCTCACCGCCAGTCCAGGAATTTTTTCTGCCGTCATGATTGGCATGGGGCGCGCCGTGGGCGAAACCATGATCGTACTCATGGCCACTGGCAATACGCCGATTATGAACTTCAATATTTTTGAGGGCTTGCGTACCTTGTCCGCCAATATCGCGGTAGAAATGCCGGAAGCTGAGGTACTCAGCACCCATTACCGGGTCTTGTTTTTGGCAGCACTGGTCTTGTTCCTGTTCACGTTCCTCGTCAATACCGTTGCTGAAGTTGTCCGTCACCGCTTGCGTAAGCGCTACGGTTCACTGTAAGACGGCGTGTGCCGTTCCCACAACAAACAGGTCGAAGTTATGAAAAATTGGTTTAAGAGTGGCGATCCGTGGATTTGGTTGACCGCTTCCACCGTCAGCATTAGCATGATTATGACCTTCGGTTTACTGCTGTTAATTGCAACACGCGGCATGGGCTATTTCTGGCCATCCAACATCGCTGAAATGCAGTACCAAGAACCAGGCGGTGCCCAGGTCAAGTTGATCGGTGAAATTTACGACGAAGAAGAAGTGCCACTTACCCGTTTGGACAAAGCCGCCCAGGCATTAGTCGAACCGGGTCAAATCGCAGTCACTCGCTATTTGCTGAAAACCGGCAATCGCGAACTCTACGGTTTAGATTTTCGCTGGATTATCGGCCCAGGCATTAAAGAGCAGCGTTATCCAGAAGAGTTGTTGGCTGTAGAGCGCCGTGAATGGGGTAATTTTTACGGTTATTTAGTAGCGGTTAAAGAAAACGGCCAGATTGTGGCGCAAGCAGATGCGGCTGGTTGGGAAAAAACCCAAGCTTTGCTGACACGCGCTGAACAACTGCACAACCGTATCACAGACATCGAAAAACACGAGATGGGAGCGATTAACTACGCCCTGGAACAATTGCGTCTGCGTGAAAGAAAGCTGGCCCTCAAGGGGGATACCGACCCGACTAAACACGCGGACATTGCCAAGCAGCGCGCTGATTATGCGACCCAAGCGGAAGTCTTAAAAACCCAATTGGCTGACTTATATCAGCAAATTAACCGCGACAGCATTCGTCTCACGGAAATGACGGGCAAAGAAGTGGATATTCCGCTTGCCAACATCGTGCATATCAATCGGCCTAATAGCTTCTCTCTGTTCAGAAAAGTAGGCTTTTATATGGCGAAAATCTGGGAATTCGTCAGCACCGACCCGCGTGAAGCCAATACCGAAGGCGGTATTTTCCCAGCGATTTTCGGCACCGTGCTGATGGTGTTCGTGATGTCGATCATCGTCACGCCTTTTGGAGTGGTGGCCGCCGTGTATCTGCGTGAATATGCCAAGCAAGGCTTTTTGACCCGCACCATCCGCATCGCGGTGAATAATCTGGCCGGGGTGCCCGCGATTGTGTATGGCGTGTTTGGCCTGGGCTTTTTCGTCTACTTCATGGGCGGCAGCATCGACCGGATTTTCTACCCAGAAGCAGCGCCTGCGCCGGTGTTTGGCACCCCAGGTTTATTATGGGCTTCGCTGACCTTAGCCTTACTGACCGTGCCGGTGGTAATTGTGGCGACTGAAGAAGGCTTATCGCGGATTCCCAGCGCGATCCGGGAAGGCAGTTTGGCACTGGGCGCGACCAAAGCCGAAACCCTCTGGCGCACCGTGATGCCGATGGCCAGTCCAGCGATGATGACTGGATTAATTCTCGCAATTGCCCGGGCGGCGGGCGAAGTGGCCCCGCTGATGTTGGTGGGGGTGGTCAAACTGGCCCCTTCACTGCCCCTGGACGGCAACTCGCCTTTTTTGCATCTGGATCGCAAATTCATGCATCTTGGCTTTCATATTTACGACGTGGGCTTTCAAAGTCCAAACGTTGAAGCGGCCCGACCTCTGGTTTATGCCACCTCCTTTTTATTGGTATTAGTGATTGTTATCTTAAACCTCACTGCTATTTGGATTCGTAATCGCTTGCGTGAGAAATACAAGTCTTTGGAAAGTGTATAATCAGCTCAAACTGGCCGAGCGCCGCTCAGGGCGCTTGAGCCGATTCTCTCTAAGCCAAGCAGCAATTGAGAGAATGACTGTAACACAGCCATGATTATTTGGAAGATAAAACAACATGAACGACAGTGCAGGAATCACCACGATGAGCAAGAATACGATGCCCACTCACGGGTTTGATATTGCCTCCTTAGGCCGTGGAGAACCCACCCATTTTATCGAAGATGAAACCGTTTGCCTGGAAGTAAAAAACTTCAATTTGTTTTATGGCAAAAAGCAAGCGCTCTTTGATGTGAATATGCAAATCCCAGAACACCGGGTCACTGCTTTTATCGGCCCCAGTGGTTGTGGCAAATCCACCTTGTTGCGTTGTTTTAACCGCATGAATGATTTGGTGGACGGGGTGACTACCCAAGGTCATATTTTACTCAAAGGCCAAGATATACACCGCAGCAGTTTGAATGTAGCCGATTTACGACGCACCGTTGGCATGGTGTTTCAAAAACCCAATCCTTTCCCAAAATCCATTTATGAAAATGTTGCCTATGGCCTGCGGATTCAAGGCATCAACAGCCGCAAATTGCTGGATGAAGTGGTCGAGCGTTCTTTGAAAGGTTCTGCTTTGTGGGATGAAGTCAAAGATCGCCTGAATGACAATGCCTTGGGACTGTCCGGTGGACAACAACAACGTTTGGTGATTGCACGCGCCATTGCTATCGAACCACAAGTGTTATTACTGGATGAGCCTGCTTCTGCATTAGACCCGATTTCTACTTTGAAAATCGAAGAACTGATTAATGAACTAAAAACCCAATACACGATTGTGATTGTCACCCACAACATGCAGCAGGCAGCGCGGGTTTCTGACTACACGGCATTTATGTATTTGGGTAAATTAATCGAATTAGACAGCACCGACACCCTGTTTACCAACCCACACCAAAAACAAACCGAAGATTACATCACCGGACGTTATGGTTAATTGAATTGACTATCACCCGGATAGCCTGTAGGAATCATGCGATGCAGCATCAAATATTTTCAGACATCCCAGACAATGCAAAATTGGCTGGACATATTTCTAACCGCTTTAATACCCAGTTACAAACACTGCGGCAAGGCGTGCTGGAAATGGGCGGCTTAGTTGAAGAACAGCTTAATGATGTGATTCAGGCATTGCTGAGCAGCGATCTGGGTTTGGCACAGCAGATTATTCGCCGCGACCATGACGTGAATGCCTACGAAACCAGACTGGACGAAGACTGTGTGAACATTCTGGCGCGCCAACATCCCACCGCAGGCGATTTGCGTTTTGTGAAATCCGTGATTAAAACCATCACCGATTTAGAACGCATCGGCGATGAAGCTAAAGGTATCGCCGAACAGGTCATCGAGCTGAATCGTTTTTCTACGAATTATACCCAGTATTTGATGGAATTAGAACATTTAGGCAATCGGGTACAAAATGTGCTGCATCAATCCTTAGATGCGTTTGCGCGTTTAGATGTCGAAGCGGCTGGAGAAATTATTCGTTTGTGTAATTTTGCCAACGATGAACAATATCAAAATTTGTCCCGACATTTGATCACTTTTATGATGCAAGATGCCCACACTATCCCGCACGTTTTAGAAGTCATGTGGGCAGCCCGTGCCTTAGAAAGAATGGGCCACCGGGGGCGTAATATTTGTCACTATGTGCGCTATTGCGTCAATGGGGAAATCACCAATACTGACCACCTGTTTGCCTGATGTTATTGGCGAACACTGACCTGGCTTACTGGATAATTTGTGACGAATTATTGGTAGCCCCTGCTTGATTGATTTGGGAGCATAAGCACAATGGACGAAAGCCTGGAAATCAGACACACCCATATTTCCCGCCAGTTCAATGCTGAACTGCAAACCATCCACACCCAAGTATTAGAAATGGGCGGCTTGGTACAACAGCAATTAGCCGACGCCCTCGCCGCTTTACTGAGCAATGATGGTGAAATCGCGGATCGGGTGATTCTAACCGACCACAAAGTCAACGCGATGGAAGTTGCGATTGACGAAACCTGCACCCACATCCTCGCCCGTCGCCAACCCGCCGCAGGCGACTTACGCATGGTGATTGCGGTGATTAAAACCATCACCGATCTAGAACGCATTGGCGATGAAGCCGAGCGGGTTGCGCGCATGGCGGGCCACAAAGCCAGCGCTCAGCCACATCACGCCAGAACCTATGTCGGCGTTGGCATTGAACACATGGGCGTACTGGTGCAGCAAATGTTGGAACGCGCCCTGGATGCTTTTGCCCGGATGGACGTAGAAACCGCCTTGGCGGTAGCTCATGAAGACGAAAAAGTGGATCGCGAATACGACAGCATCATCCGCCAACTCATCACCTACATGATGGAAGACCCGCGCTCCATCCCCAGCGCACTCGACATCATGTGGTCAGCCCGCGCCCTAGAACGCATCGGAGATCGCTCGCGCAATATTTGCGAGTATGTGGTGTACTTCGTAAAGGGCAAAGACATTCGCCATGTCAGCCTAGACAAAGCCAAAGCAGAAGTCGGCTTGTTGGGCTAAACAGCCGTTTTTCCTCCTTTAAAAACCGGTCAGGTTTGCGCAACCTGACCGGTTTTTTGTCATTACCTGATTTCTTCTTAGAAATTCATCGGCTAATTCTAACGTAGGAGCGCCTTGCAGGCGCGATTGTCGCGCCTGCAAGGCGCTCCTACAGTTATCCAGATTCCGAGAAAGCGGCTTATGATGGATATTTCTGTCTTTTGTCTGGTGATGCGCCAGTTTTTCCTGTAATAGCAAGAGGTGTGTTGCCATCAATCGGCGTCACAAAGTCGTCCCGCATGTGGAATGCAGCGGATGAACCCGCTTCAACCAGTGCATCTAAGATTTGTAACACGGAGTTTCGCAGTTTTTTGGTTTGTTTCAGTTTTAGCGGTTCACCATAAACATATCGGCGGAGAAGGGATTCAAGGTAGAAAATAGTATTGACGTGGGCCAACATCGCGGTCTTGTTGTCGACAGGCTCAAGGAGGTCTGCGATGATGATGAAACCATTGGGAAGCGACTGCTCTCCGATGTCGTGTAAGAACCGGCTATAGGCATGGAGTGTGGTCGAAGAGGCGGGTAGACGTTTAGCTAATTCATCAATGCGATGTGAGTGGCCTTCCAGACGCTGCCAATGGCGAATATTTTCTTTCCAGCGTATTCCTAGGAAAAGTTTGCTTAATAAATTTTTTCCCTTGCTGTAACGAGAATCCACATTATCTATCCAAGATGTGCTACAAAGGTGGTCAGCAAAGGATTGCCAGATTTCCCAGAACGGGGTACTTCCTTCCGAGTAGTCTTCCGCGATGATAAGTTTTTCAATAAATTCTGCGACTTCAGTGGGATTTTCATTAACTTCACTCAGGATTGGAGCGGACACCATAAGTGCTTTATAACTGTCTAATTTCAATAAAAAACGTGCAACATATCTAAAACATTCGTATTCAAATTCATAATCTCTTTGATTTAGATATATATACGAATAAGTATCATCTTCCTGTACTTGTTCTTCCCTTGTCCGGCATTCAATAAGATATTCAAGAATATTCCTATGAAAAGTATGTGCTAAGCTTAAATCTGGATGATAGGCAAGAATCTGAAGGATAATTCGTAATGTTCGTGTGTCGGCTTGCCAACTTAAGTCAAGCTTTGCAAGCTCGATTTCGGTATGAAGGTTTTCTGTTTCAAACCAGGCACAGACTTCAGGTGCTAACCGCCTGAGTAGGCTTCTGCTATTAAGCCTTTCTTGACGTGATTTGGCTTGCTCAACCCGCTTGTATATGGCAAGTAAATTCGCCTGCTTGGCGATTGCGCCAACGCATTGTATTACAAGGTTTTCCCAGTTCTCTTGTAAATAATAGCCGATGCCTTCGGCAGCAGAACCCACAACTTCCGACACGGGATGGGTAAGTGCTTTGGCAATCGCTTGGCGAAGCTTGGTATCAGGCGATTTAGATGATGTTTGGCTCAGAAGTTTGGGCAATACATAAGCGGCAGCGCGGTTCGGGTACATGAAGCCACATGCTTCTCGCATCATCAGGTTATCAGCATCGCAATCCGACTTAATTTCATTGATCAACTTTGCCACGCACCATTCGCGATCCTCCGTTGACATCTCCTCCCAATGGTCACGCACACACACCGCTGCAATAAATCCAGGGCCGCCATACGCATAAAATGCAGGTTCATCAGGTTCGCTGTCACGTTTTTGGGCTTCAGTCAATTTTGCCTGCCATGCTGTTATATCAATCTTGCTTTCGCCATCGCGCTCCCACGCTGATTTCCCCCATGCCCACAGTCCCATGTCCACCTCATGACGGGTGCGCTCTGGTGCATCTCGGTTGATTAGCTCTTGCACATCTTCTTCGATTTCACCGGGGCCGAAGTAAACGACCTGTTGTTCGATTTCGGTAGGAGGCTTTGACTTAGAATTTGGTGGCGACTCAACGGGGCGGAAGCCACGCATATCCATGCGATGCAAAGCAAGCCGCCATAAGCGGTGTTCTTCGGACTGTTCCTCAAGTAATGGCAAGGTGGCACGGTGCCGGTCTAAAATTTCCCAGACCTGTTCTTGCTGGCCACTGAGTTGTAGTTTAAGTGCCAATTTTTCGAGATCGTCCTGTCGATGAGGAAGTGCGGCAGATTTCTTCCGCTCCTCTTCATAAAATTGGGCATAAACATCATGAGAGGGAAAGCCTGTGAACCTTGAACTACGATTATGGTCTTGTATAAAACGCTCTCGATCTAGTTTGAACAAATCTGGTGAAGTCAACAGAGCAAGCGCTGCTTTGCCACTTTTCTTGGGATAGGCATTGCAAATACTTGCCACCACTGCTGTCACTGCAACATTATTGCTTTCTTGTAATAACCTCAATAGTATAGGTGCTATGTCGAGATTTGTGGATTCACATAATTCCAGTAGCCACGATTCCAAGGCCATCAAAGCACATTGCAGCATATAAGAGCTTACAGATAATCCCCGATAAATTAACCATAGCATGGAGTTTGCCCACTGGACAACTGGATTTTCTCCAGGAATATTAAGAGTTATTTGCCAAGGGAAGTCTAACTTATTCTCGGGCCAAAGCTTTTCTCCATACCATCTACTGCTGTGGTTTAAAAGCTCAATAATATATTTAAGCCCGTTTTTAGGGTGATAACGTAACAATGGTAAAAATGGACCACGAATTGCGGAGGGTGGAAAAAAGTTATTACCTATATGTTCATGAAGCCCGAAAACAGAACCTATTTCCATGCTGTAATGGTAGTCTCTTTCATTTAGAAATTGTTCTTCTGATAAACAAAAAGCAGCGTTTGACAAATTTATAACTTCGTCAGGAAAATCCCTACAAGCGAATGTACTATTTAATCCGAACAATAAAATTTCAGTGAAATCACGAGTTATATTGTCATCCTCATTTTTTGCGTAACAGCGATCCATAAATTTTTTAAATGCTGTTGCATCAGCTCGTGGAATTTTACTAATTATGGTAAGCACCTGCTTGCGAAGCTTATTCATTTCATAATCCTCAAGATGAGGCAGCAAGGCAAAAATAATTTTCCCAGCATCATGAAAACCAGGTAGGTCTGGTTGATTCCACGCAACCAGTTTAGACCAATCCTCAAGCAACCCCACTAAAAGGCCAACTTGAGCGGGAAGTAGTTGTTCTAATCCATCTTTGACGATGTTTAGCACGGCAGGCCATGCCGAGCCTTTGGGTACAAGCAGTTCGGAAGGAACGGATTTTGTGCCGGGAATCCAGTACGGTAGCGCTTTGCACGCAACGCGGAGCAGGTGAATAACCCGGATAAGTAAAGCGCCTTGGTTTGCAAGCAAAGAAGCACGCTGACGAGTCAAAAATTCAGGCGCGTATAAGAATTGCAAGGTCGAGATCAAGGTATCGTCGCGGAAATAGGCGTGAATCGACTGGTCATTGAAACAGGAAAGAATAAATGCATCCGCGCGCTGTGTATCGCATTCCAGCATTTCCCCCAACCATTTCCGATAGGCTCGGCGGATTGCCGGATATCCGCCAATGTCGTTTGCCAGCAGGGTGGCTTCTTCTTCATGACAGAGAAATCGCTCGTTAAGCCATTGCATGATTGCCCAGTCTTCCAATACGTCATGCGCTGGTGCAGCAAGATTGCTTGCTTCCTGAGACAAAACAACCAAGCCGTCCTTGCGCAACGCTTCAAGTGCCCCGGCATCCATATCATTACAAGGCACATGGGGTCTGAGTTCACAAGCTCTGCGTTTGGCGAGTTCCAGGAAAACCTGTTCCCGCCGTCGCGGCATACCGTCGCTGGCGACAGCATCGCGTCGTACAATTTCGGCCCAGTATTTTGCCCTAAAGGTACGTTCATTTGTGGGTGAGGTTTGTGCTTCAGACCAATCCATCTGCGCCGCCATATTAAGCAAATAAGGCGAATGTAAAAGTGCTTTGAGATGATTGTTTGTAAAAATACCTTGTAGAAAAGGCAGCCTTTCCGCAATTTGAGACAACTCAGCATCTGTCAGTGGTGGTACCTCAAGAACACCGTGAGGCAAGCCTATCGGTTCCAGCAAAGAGCTTCGTACCGTCTCCACAGAATAATCGCGGCAGGTCAAAAGGAATTGAATGCTGTTGTCTTGCCTGGCAAGACGCAACAAATCAGAAAAAGCATCGCGTACCGAAGCTTCCAAGAGACGTTCCACGCTTTCCACGAGAATAATTTTTCGACCTTGAGCAGCAAGCAACGCAAGAAGCCGTTCTTTGTTGAGTCCGACTTGTATCTGCTGTAGAACAGCATCGACATGTGGTGTGGCGAATTCTTCAACACGGAAAGCTAAGCAGAAAAATTGTTCATGCAATAATTCAAGCGTTGCTTTGGCAAGCGCAGATTTTCCAAAACCGGCTGGGCCGGTTAAAACGACGACTTTATTGTGGTCGAGACTTTCCAATACGTGGTTAACAAGACTGTCGCGTTTGATGCTTTCAGTATGTCGAATAGTTGTGCTAATGCCGTCTAAGGTTGTTTGACTGTGGGCGAGCAGTGTTCCTAGGAGACTACTGGAAGTCACCGGTTGATGACGGCTGAGCAAGGCTTTAGGTAACTTAGCACGGGTGTAGGTCGTAGCGGTCGGCATTCCCTTACCGACAAGTTCCAGCAATTCTCGCCATGTCGCTTCGGCGCTAGCTATCGGATCGAGTTCCTGGCAACTGTGGGCAAGCAGCGTTTTAACCCACGCTTCGTTTTGCGCGGTAGACGTGTTAAGGTCGAAACTGACAACATGCAACACGCTTAAAAAACGTCTGTAGTCGTCGTTATTCGGTTCGTTACCTTCTAGTTGCTGGATAATCTTCTTGATAGTCTCGGCTTGGGTTAGAGCGGGTGTCGATAGGTAGCCAAACGGAGCGAGTCTGCGTATGAAATCAGCCCCATTTTCCGAAGCTCTGGCACAGTCCAGCAGACTGTTGAATTTATCCAGTAGCGTGTCCGTTCCGCGTAATGTGATAAGCGCCAAACGATCTTTATCTGGATTGAAATTTTGAGTGTTTTTGAAGTCTTTCCAGAAACCCTCAAAAGTTTTTTGACATTCTTCATTTTTACCGATAGTAAAACTGCGTTTAACTTGTGTGACAAGATGACGTTGTTCACCTGTACTTCGTGTACCAATGAGTACAAAATCATCGGTATTCCAATCAAGATGACGAGCCTGAAAGTGAATTTTTTCAAGCTGGCAATCTTTCAAAATTGGGGGGAGGCCACGTACCAGCATCAGTGCGAGAAAGAATGCATTGACGTGCTGCTCGAAAAACGTACCGTCTCCGCCGGTTGCAGTGGGGCTGGGAACTTTGGTTTGATTACTCATGTAGACAATTGTGATAACGGCAGTAATAAGTGGTGTCCGCGCCATTTCAACAAAGCAAGGTATAAGCTTTGCGCAGCATATAACGCTCGCTTTGTTGAAACGAGTTTTCTAGTTTACCCTGTTCGGCTTGGCTCAAGGTGTCGTCACGCTGTTTTTCTAGCCAATGATTGACGCTTACCACGACGCCTCCGTATGGATAAGGCGGTAATGATACCCTTTTTTACGGTGACGTTAGTCCACTGAGGCTGTCATCACACGGCGACAAGCATACAACTCGCTCTCGACATCCCCGACCCTGCCCGCCGCCACAGCAAGCGGAGCCAATAGCAGAGAACATCGTGCTGTTATGCTTGTTTTCACGAACCCCGTTCCGATGTGTCTAAAGAACCCAGGTTATGGACAACAGCTTTGTTTTTATGGTTATTTTTATGCAAACCTCCCACACGACATAGCCCCGCTATGTTCTTGTGGGCTAATCGGGTATGATTAGGGGCATATTTCCACTTTTTTAGAACACGGATTACTTGCCATTGTTGCACTGTGACACAATTGCTGGGATAACCGATAGACCTAGATTTTTAGCCCTGGAGACTCTGTGATGGAACAAGACTTGTCTGGATACTCATCGACCATGCATAGCATAGACAGCCAATTACGGGCTGCCGAGAGCAATTTGCAACAAGACAGCATGAAAGTGCTGGATAACCCAGGCAGCTTGGCGGCTGGCGTGGGTAATGTGGATAAGATTCGCGACATTTTGTTTGGCAACCAAATGCGCGATTATGACAAGCGTTTTAAGCGCTTGGAAGAACGTTTCGCCAAAGATAACATGCATTTGCGTGACGACATGGCGCAGCGTTTGAAAGCTTTAGAAGAATTGCTCAACAGCGAAATAGATAATTTGGGGGAAAAACTCAAAACTGACCGTCAAGAGCGTATTAATGGTCAGCAAGAGTTGTTACAACAGGTCGCTGCGCTGAAAAGCGAACTGAACAACCGAGTGGCTCAATTAGATGAGCAATTTGGACGTGATCTCAAGCAATTACGCCAGCAATTGCACAATAAATTTCAGGAATTGTCTAACCAGTTACGCCAGCAAAACGACGGTTTGGTGGGCATGGTTAAGCAAGAAGTCACGCAATTGCAGGAAGAAAAGGTGAATCGTCGGGATTTGGCGGCTTTTTTTAATGAATTCGCCCTGCGCTTGAATAAAGACACCAGTGCGGAAGACTAGTCGCCGGTTCTGGGCCGCTTGAGGCGGATTCAGCATGGATGCGTTTAATGAATTACGCGATCTGCTGCTGTCTGAGGAACAACGCCGCCTCGCCCAACTGAGCGGGCGTTTGGACAACCCTGAGCAACGGAGTCAGGATGTGGCGTCGGTATTGCCCAGTGCGTTACGGCAACTCAATGCCCAGGCCGAGACCGCCGCCCCGTTGGCCGCCGCACTCCAGCAACCAGTCGATGCCTGTCTACAACAAACGCTGCAAGACAACCCACGCAGCGTTGCCCAACCTTTGTTGAAGGTTATGACGCCGCCGCTCCGCCAAGTTGTCGCCGATGCATTCAAGTCGCTGCGCGAATACATCAGGATTCAGCAAACCCAGACCCAGGCGCTGACCGAGCGCCTCGACCATCTGGAACAGCAACGCCTGGGCGCATTACTGAGCCGTGTAGACCAGCAGGAACAACGGTTGCTGGCCCGGCTTGAAGACCTCGCCGCCAGTTTAAACGATCCCACGCAACGCACCCTGGAATTGGCGCGCTTGCTGCCGGAGGCGATTCGGCAAGCCAATGAAAGCGCCAGCCAACCCGCAACTGATGCGGAAGAACCCGCCGTGTTGGCGATAGAACCGCGCCAAGAATTGTCCGAGGCTTTGCGCGCACCCCTAGAACACAGTTTGCGCGATTCGATCAGCCAAGACCCTCATATATTGGCCAATGCGCTGTTTCCCGTGATGGGGCCTGCCATCCGCAAAGCGATCAACGAGGCAATCAAGGGCTTGGTGCAGCACATTAACCGCACCTTGGAACAGGGCTTGTCGGTGCGTGGCTTGGCTTGGCGTATTGAAGCCTTGCGCACCAGACGGCCTTACACCCAAGTGGTGTTGCAACACACCATCGTGTTTCGCATCGAGCAGGTGTTCTTGATTCACCGCGACAGCGGTTTGCTGATTCAGCATGTGTATCAAGAGAATATTGAAGTGGGCGACAGCGACGCGGTGTCGGGGATGCTCACCGCGATTCAGGATTTTATCCGCGATTCTTTCTCAACCACCAAACAAGAAGAACTCGACAGCGTAGACATGGGGGATTACACCGTCTGGCTGGAACGCGGCCCTTATGCGGTGCTGGCCTGCGTGATTCGCGGCATGGCTCCCTATGGATTTCGCGGCACCATGCGCGGTATTTTAGAAACCCTACATGCGCGTTATGGACGTGCCTTGCAATATTTTGAAGGCGATGCCACGACCTTGGCTCCTGCCCGTCCTTTACTGGAAAAAGCCCTAAAGACCGAAGAAAAAGCCGAGGAGTTCACCGATCACCGTTGGCGGCGGCGCTTGCTGTGGGGCGGCTTGGCACTCGGCCTGTTGACTTGGCTGGCTTATGATCAATGGCAGGCTTATCAGCAAAATCAACGAGTCAGCGCTTATCTCCAGACCTTGAACCACACCCCAGGCTTGGTGATCACCGAATTCAAACACCACCGCGATTATTTGAGAATTCAAGGTTTGCGCGATCCGCTGGCCGCCGATCCGGCACAATTAGCCCAAGCCTTTGATTTATCTGACCTGGAACTGACCAGCGATTGGCGGCCTTATCAAGACTTGTCGCCGCAGTTTGTGAGCCAGCGCCTGCAACAACAAGCGGCGCTTTGGCTGCGCGCCCCCGACACGGTCACAGTGGCCTGGCAAGGCACTGCCCTGACTTTGCGGGGTCACGCCGACCAAGCCTGGATCGAGCGAGTACGCAACCAGGCTACGATGTTGCCGGGTTTGAGCGCACTGCACAGCGCCGACTTGCTAGA
>Ga0066601_10000066_pt1 | contig 49469 bp, 38 predicted proteins | sample Medcelwee11metaG_FD_59487 | JGI IMG/M metagenome (GOLD analysis project Ga0066601, IMG submission 59487) | Freshwater pond sediment microbial communities from the University of Edinburgh, under environmental carbon perturbations - Medium... | ecosystem: Environmental > Aquatic > Freshwater >... | reverse complement strand
TACAGTCGGCATTTTTCTCAACAAACTGATGGGGAATCCGCCTCTGCAATTGGCGCTATTTTTGAAGCCATGAGAAAGTTGCACACGGCGTCAGACTATCTTTTTTGTAAGACTAGCGTACCCAACTTTTTGAGTACCCTATATTTGTACAACGTTTATTTCCATTCCGACTAATAATTAAACTATTCTTGGTATAATATGAATTTTCTGAATCTAATCCGCTACTCGAAGCAGAAATAATAGTGCTTGCAGTTTGAAATAACAAAGGATTTTCTGCTGGCGTAATTGCACATTCAAAATAAAATGCAGTTCCTAAGCTTGAAATTGGCTGTGCTATAGCGATAAATTTCGCTTCAAGAGGATTTAATGAAGCTGTTAAACCTGTTATTACATTCGAATCTGCCGGTATAGTAGGAATATTTTTTATAAGAGTACCTCTTGAAATAGAAATAGAAGAAATATCAGAATTCCCTCTACATTTCACAAATTCTGATTGTGACCCATAACACATAGCGATTAGATCAGCAAAAGATTGTTGAGAGTGCAATAATAAAAAAGTAAAAATTATGCTTGCACTTAAAATATGTCTGATATTCATAAAAACTCCTGAATTAGGTAAAATATGCTAGACCGAATGCGGTACTCAGTTATTAGCCAAGTAGCTCACCATTTTGCTACCAGGCTATAATAAAACTTCTTCTAGTAATAAATAACACACAAATAGTATTATTTCTCACCACTTTTAGGAGTATTCCATGCAAGTTCACGAAAAACTCAAGGTTCTACGTCTGTGCAAGGGCTGGTCGCAGGATGAGATGGCCGAGAAACTGGGCTATTCAGCCAATGGCTACGCCAAGATTGAGCGGGGCGAGACGGACATCAAGGTGGATAAGCTGGAAAAAATTGCGGGGGCTGTGGGTGTGGATTTACAGCAATTGATTGGTTTAAATGAAAAAAATATATTCAATGTTATTGAAAATTTCACACAGTCATCGCAGACCGGAAATATTTATTTAACCGAAACTCAATGTGCCCATGAACTCGAAAAATCCTATTTACTGCTGCAAGAGCGCGACAAGGAAATCGAAAATCTCAAACAGCAGATTGCCCAGTTACAGGAAATCAACAACTTGCTAAAAGTGCAAAAATAGCCAAGGAATGGGCAAGACAATGAATAAAACCAAGCAGGATGTGTGCCGAGTCTGTTTACGATGCGCACGCGGCACAATAGCGCGGTAGCCACGTAGGATAGGCAAAATGTCTTTTCGTTTTGCCCACCATTCAGCTGCATATCGCGTAACCCCAATAAAATCTGCATTACTCTGCGGATAACAACTCTTTAACTCTCGGGAAATGCAAGCTTACCTGCAAACCCGTGCCGCTGGGCGGCTCTGCCAGCACTAAGCGGGCTTGATGATATTTAGCCACCGCCGCCACCAAACTCAAGCCTAAACCGTTGCCAGGCGTGCTGCGGCTGCTTTCCAGACGATAAAACCGTTGCAATACTTGCTCGTGTTGGCTGGCCGGAATCCCTGGCCCGTTGTCGGTGACGCGCACCATCACCGATTCTGGCGTGCCGATGACTGCCAATTCAATCACACCCTCGGTGGGCGTGTATTTAATCGCGTTGTCCAATAAATTCGCCACGGCTTGAAACAACAAATCCCGGTCGCCCGCTACCCACAGCGCGGTGTGCGGATTGATTGACAAAGCCAGGCGTTGTGCCTTGTCTTCGGCTAAGGCTTCATAAAGTTCATGGGCATCTTGCGCCACCGCCGATAAATCGACCGGGGTGGTTTGCTGACTTTCGCCGCCAGATTCGATCCGGGTGATGCGCAGCAAGGCATTGAAAGTCAGCAATAACTGGTCTGCTTCGGCGATTGCGTCGCCGATCTCTGCCCGAAACGCGGCAGTGTCTGGCTGTTCAACTGAGAGTTGTTCCAAGCGATTGCGCAGTCGAGTCAGCGGGGTTTTCAGATCGTGGGCGATGTTATCGGTGACGTGACGTATCCCGGCCATCAGGTGTTCGATTTGATCCAGCATTGCGTTGAGATTATCGGCCAGTTGGTCGAAATCATCGCCCGTGCCGAGTACCGGCATTCGTCGTCCCAGTTCGCCACGCATGATGCGCCGACTGGTGCGATTGATGTTTTCCAAGCGACGCGCCAAACTGGCACTGAAGGTGATGCCGCCAAACAGCGCCAGCCACAGCGTCACCGCCAGTCCCCAGGTCAGCGCCCGTAAAATCAAGTTCTGGGTGTTTTTCAGTTCCTTGATGTCGCGCCCCACCAACAAATACATGCGCCCTGGCAGGATAAAAAAGCGTGCCCGTGCGCGGTAAGTTTTCAACTTCCGCCCCATCTGCTCCTGCACTTCAAAATCTACCCAGCCATTTTCGGTGACGGTGATCTCCGGTGGCCAGTTACTAAGATTACCGGCCAGACGCTGATAATTGGGGGTGGTCAACAGGTACAGCCCTGACACTGGCTCATCATCGAGTACCCGTTTTTGGATAGTCTGAACCAGGCCCGGTATACCGCGTGAGGTGTATTGTTCCGTCAGGCCACGCACTTCCGCTTCAATGGTGATGTCGGTTTGTACCATCAAATAACCCGCCGTCGCCCAGTATAAAAACGTCAGCAGCAGCAGCACCGAACCACCAAACAGCGCCATGTAGGTCAGCACAAAACGAAAGGTGGAAGTGCGCAATAACCAGCGCGCCGACCTGATAACACGGGGTGAGAGGAGCGGCATCGGGTTAAAGCCAGTGAACAGGGCTACGGAGTCGCTTGGGGATGGGCGGCGATGTAGTCGCGCATGGTGCGATAGCTTGTCGCCAATGGCGTGGCGTGATGCGGTGCGCTGAAAGTCGCCACCAGCCGCGCTTCGGGATCGATGAGAAATAAGCCCGCACTGTGTTCAACCTCATAATTCAGCGCGCTGGGTTCGCCTTGACGCGGTGCCGTTTGCAAGGTGACGACGCCTAAAGCCCGTTTTAAGGGGGCCAGCGCTGTTTCTTCGGCACTCAAGGCAATCAGGGCGGGATCGAAATAACTCGCATACAGTTTCAGGCTGGCGGGATCGTCGCGTTGCGGGTCTACTGACACAAACACGTAGCGCAGCTCAGTTCCTTCGGCTCCGTGCCCTTCGACTCCGCTCAGGGAACGGCGGGGCGCGGCTGCCAAGCGCTGTTTCATGCCCACCAGTTCGTTGAGCGTGGTTGGGCAAATATCGGGGCAATGGGTGTAACCGAAATACAGCAGACTCCAGTGCCCGCGTAACTGATCCAGCCCGAAAGCCTGCCCGTTTTGATCGGTGAAACGAAACTCAGGCAAGGTTTTATAAAGCGGCCAGAGCAAGCCGGGAATACCGTGATTGGCTGTTGGATGACTGGGCTTTAACCACAACCAGCCACCGACCAATAACATGGCAAGCACCAGCGCATAACTGAGTAGTTGAAATAAATTATTCGTTTTCATGAGGTTTTAATCCAGCATGGCTTGTTATCGCAAGCCATTAAAAAAACAGGTAGTTTAGTCGCAGATTAATTCAGTTTCCTGCATTTCTCCCTGTGTATCCAGATGCACGCTTTTCAAATCTGGTCTACGATTAAGCAAATAAGCCGCCATCAGGTTGCGCAAAGCTTGGTTGTCGTTTTCTAGGGCAGTCAATAATTTGTCGGCGACAATCTGGCAACGTTGGGTTAAATCGGGTTGGGCAATCCAATCACGGCCCATTTGCCAACCTCGCGCCATATCCGCGTCCATTTTATCGTAAAAACCGCCGTTTTCTTGAATGAAATCGCTGGGGATTTCTAAGGAATAGACGTTTTCTTCAACGATTACCGTGAGTTTCATAGAGTCTTTCAACGTGGCCTGCCCGCTTTGAGAAAAGAGTGAGGGAGGCACTGTAGCACACCGGCTTGGCAACAGGCCACGCAAAAAGCAGCGCAGACTGCGGTCACGGCGGGTTTTCTGGGGTCTGGAATACATCTTGCCTTTTGGCTGTTAAGCGCGAATTCTGGGCCGCGTCGCCCGCTTAAACCCGTGTGACACGCCCCGTTTTTTGCAAAATGCGTCATCCTACACAGGGTTCGGATGAAGAAATGACAGGCTGGACTTTGGACTCGATCACCGTTGGTGCGTCGGCACAGGCTCCCCCTCACTGGGCTGGGTATCGGCGGCTGGTGGATAGGCTCCACAAGCTGACCGACTTGAAATTTCCCTTGCCGGTGGTTGCTTTGTTGTTGGCACATCTGGTGTTCGCCGCCGTGTTGGGGTTACGGGCGCTGGGGCAATTACAGTCGCCAGAAATGCTGGCTTACGATTTCGTGCTGGCCCGCCAAGCCGCGCAACAAGCGCCCGATCCTCGGCTTACTTTGATCTGGCTGACTGATGCAGATCAGCGGGCGTGGGGCTGGCCGTTGTCTGATGAACATTTGGCGCAACTGCTGGACACTTTGTTGCAAGCGCAGGCGCGGGCGATTGGCCTGGATTTGTATCGTGATATGCCGGTGCCGCCCGACAAGGGTAGCGGCTATGCACGGCTGAGCAAGCTCTTAAAAAACAATCCAGAAATCATCGGGATCACCAAGTTTGCCGATGCGTATGGGGTACACGTTGCCCCGCCGCCAGCCCTGGTCGGCACCAATCGGGTGACTTTCAACGATGTGACTTATGATGCGGGTTATATCAGCCGCCGTGGTTTGTTATATCTGGACGATGGTCAGGGTAATTGGCATGAATACTTTGGTCTAAAACTGGTGCTGCGTTATCTCAACGCCGTGCAGATTTATCCACAGAACGATGCCGAGGGCAACTTGGTGTTGGGTAGCGTCAAGGCGGGCAAACTCGATCAAGTCAAAGCACGGTTTCCGGCTCCGCTGACTGCGGATTTTGGCGCTTATGTCAAAAACGATGCGGCAGGCTACCAATTTCTATTTAGCTATCCAGGCGCACCGTTGCAATTCCAAAGTTACACGCTGACCGACATGCTGGAAGGGGCTTTCGATCCGGCGTTGATTCGTGATCGGATTGTGATTATCGGCACCCGTGCCGAGGCCACCCCGGATTTTTTCACCACGCCGATTAGCCGCTGGCTGTCTGGCGATCAACGGATTGCGGGGGCCGCTGTTCATGCTTACGGCACCAGTCAATTGCTGCAATGGGCGCTGGGAGAACGGCCTTTACAACCCAACAGTTGGAACAACACCGAAGAACAAGCCTGGATTTGGCTGTGGTGCATGTTGGCTGGACTGGCCTGTTTGTGGACGCATGATTTCTGGCGGTTTTTCTTGGTGGGTCTCGGTGGACTCGGCGTCTTGGGCGGCCTGTTTTATCTGGCTTTCAACGCGGGCTGGTGGTTGTTGCTGATCGCCCCTGGCTTGGGCTGGATTGGCACGCTGGTGCTGGTGATTACCTATGAAGCCTACCGCACCCGTAGCGAGCGGATCGCGCTGATGAGCATTTTCAGCAAACATGTGTCCAAAGAAGTCGCTGATCTGATGTGGCAGTCGCGTGATCAGTATTTGCGCGAAGGCCGTCTGGTGTCACAACGCCTCACCGCCACCGTGTTATTCACCGATTTGCAGAATTTCACCACGGTGTCTGAGGCGATGGAAGCCCAAGCGCTGATGAATTGGCTGAACCAATATATGGAAAGCATGGTGCGCGTGGTGGAACAACACCAAGGCCAGGTGAATAAATTCATCGGCGATGCGCTGATGGCAATTTTCGGCGTGCCGATTCCGCGTAACAGCGAGGATGAAATCGCCCATGATGCCATTCATGCGGTTGAATGCGCACTGGCGATGCGTGACGCGATTGAACAATTGCGCGAACAGTGGCTGAGTCAAGGCTTGCCAAGCATACGGATGCGCGTGGGTATTTTTACCGGGCCGTTGATTGCAGGTTGTTTGGGCGGCATCCAACGCCAGGAATACACCGTGCTGGGCGACACCGTGAACACCGCCTCGCGGCTGGAAAGTTTTGATAAAACCCTGGACACCGACAACCCGTGCCGAATTTTAATCGGCGATTCTACCCTGCGCTACTTAGGCGACCGCTTTGATACCCAAAGTGTCGGCAGCGTGCATCTCAAAGGCAAATCACTGGAAGTCGCGATTCATCTGGTGCGAGGGCGCAAGCCGCCAGTGGTCGGGCCTAAGCTCACTTAGAGCAATTTTGGGTTTACTGGCGCACGATACCCCGCTATGCTCTTAGCGTGCATCTTCGTTCGCGAAGAGATCGATGGGTGTCCGCTGCTCCACTTTCTAGCCAGCCAGTCGCACCCAGATAGGTCGAGCAGGTCTCGACTATTCACACCGTCCAATCCCTAGAGGACAATCACCATGCCCATTCGTACCTTTACTTTCGCTGGTTTAGCCGCCAGCGTGCTTTATCTGAGTAGCCTGAGCGCCCCATTGTGGTGGTCGGCTGGCGTCCAAGCCGACGAGGCTCCGTCTTATCAACCGCCCGCCGTGGGTGCGCCTAATCGCCGTGTTGGCGGAGGCACTCGGGGCGCGGGTGACGCCGCCCCCCTGTTGGCGGTACTGGCTCCGCGCAGCACCGGCTATACCTTGCAAGAACAACCCACCCTGTACTGGTCGATTTCCGGCGCGGCCAATATGCCGATTGAAATCCTGTTGGTAGAAGCCAATCCCAGCGCCAGTGCGGATGTCCCCCCTTTGTTGGAAAAAACGATAACGGCGAACGCGGCTGGGGTACACGCCCTGTCGTTACAAGAATACGGGGTAAAATTGCAGCCTGACACCGAATACGAGTGGTTTGTAGCGCTGGTGCGCAACCCTGACAAACGTAGTCAGGACATCGTGAGCAGCGGCGTACTCAAGCGCGTGACCGCCGATGCCAAGACCACTGCCTGTCTCCAGCAAACGGCTAAACAGCCTAAATACAGTGCTTATGCCAGTTGTGGCTTGTGGTATGACGCGATAGCCGATTTATCAGCCGCAATCACCCAGCATCCTGACGACCCAGCCCTGCGCGATGCACGGGCGGGACTGTTGGCACAAGAGGATTTGCCGCAGGTGGCAGCGCTGGATAAGCGCTAAGCGTTTCACTATCACCCTAGAGTCCCGGCTTTAGCCGGTTGCTGACCTCCTGAAGGCGGGACTCTCTTGCAGACTCCCTGGCTGATACGCTGAACAGCGGGTTCAACATCACGGAGCGATCAACCCGCATGGAATCTCACTACATCCCCTACCAGGCCGCCACCGCCTTGCCCACTGGGCCGGTGTTGGTGCTGGCCCCGCATCCTGATGATGAAGTGTTCGGCTGTGGCGGTGCGATCATGCGTCATGTGGCGCAAGGCGATGCGGTCACGGTGTTGCTGGCAACCGACGGACAAGCGGCGATTCCCCATCCCGACCTAGCCAGCCGAGACGCCTATATTGCTCGCCGTTTAGCAGAAAGCCAGGCGGCGGCGCGGATACTGGGTTATCACAGCTTGCTGACTTGGCACATCCCCGACCGTACCCTAGTCTGTGACCAGGCTTCGATTCAGCGACTGGTGGCTTTGATGCAAACTCTCAATCCAGGCGGAGCGGCGGTGACACGGGTGTATGCGCCCTCTGTGCATGAAATCCATCCCGATCACTGCGCCTTGGCTGAACTGGCTTACCACGCGGTGTGCCGGTGTGGGGCTGGGGTAACACTGGTGATGTATGAAGTCGGTGTGCCCTTGCGTCCTAATCTGTTGCTGGACATCACCGCGCTGGCCGCCCGTAAACAAGCGGCTATCGACTGTTTTCACTCACAATTAGCCTTACAAGATTACCGCCGCCACCTGCAAGCTCTCAACGCCTACCGTACTTATACTTTGCCTGCCAGCGTGACTGCGGCGGAAGGCTTTTATCAACTCGACGGCGAAACCTTGCGCCAACAACCGGCGTTGCGCTTTGGCCCGAGCCGCCAAACGGAAGCCCTGGCTGTGGCGTGGGCGCGTTTAGCGGAACGGACACGCTGATGCCCGCTTTTGAATATCAAGCCTGTGACGCCCAAGGGCGCAACCGCCACGGCGTGCTGGAAGGCGATACCGCCCGCCAAGTGCGTCAGCAATTGCGTGAGCAGGGTCTAACCCCGCTGGTGATCGAGGCGATTCGCCAAACCACCGATCCCACGCCAAACGTCAGACGCGAAACCGCCCGCAAAGGACGCCAACGCACCCGCCTGAGCGCGGCTGAATTATCGCTGCTGACCCGGCAACTGGCGACCCTGGTGCGGGCAGGTTTAGCGGTGGAAGAAGCCTTGCGTGCTTGTGCGCAGCAAGCTGAAAAGTCACGCAGCAAAAGCCTGTTGCTGGCGGTGCGTTCGCGAGTGCTGGAAGGCCACAGTTTGGCCGATGGTTTCAATGATTTTCCCTATGCCTTTCCAGAAATTTACCGCGCCACGGTGGCGGCAGGCGAACAATCCGGGCATTTGGATCTGGTGTTAGATCGGCTGGCCGATTACACCGAAACGCGCCAGCATATCCGCAGCAAAACCCTGATGGCCTTGTTTTATCCGCTGATTTTGACGGGTGTCGCGGTGTTGGTGGTGATTGCGCTGCTCACCTACGTGGTGCCGCAAGTGGTGCAAGTGTTTGCCAACATGCAGCAACAATTGCCCTGGCTGACTCGTGCCCTGATTGCTGTCAGCGATTTTTTACACGATTGGGGACTGGGGTTAGTGTTGTTACTGGGGGCTGCCGGTTTTGGACTGCGCCTGTTATTGCGCCTGGAATGGGCGCTGACTGATGCACATCGACTGCTGTTGCGCCTGCCGGTGTTAGGCCGTTTGCTGCGCGGCCTCAATGCCGCCCGCTTTACCCGCACCCTAAGCATCCTCACCGCCAGCGGGGTGCCGGTACTGGAAGCGTTGCGGATTGCCGCACAAGTGGTCGCCAATCGACCGATGCGCACCGCTGTGATCAACGCCACTCATCGGGTGCGCGAAGGCAGCAGCTTGCACAGCGCCTTAGAACACAGCGGTTTGTTTCCACCGATTACTTTATCTTTAATTGCCAGCGGTGAAAGTAGCGGCGATTTGGAAGGGATGTTGGAACGAGCGGCAGTCAATCAAGAACGTGAAATTGAAACCCTCACCAGCATTATTCTGGGTTTGTTTGAACCGCTGCTGATTCTCACCATGGGCGGTGTGGTGCTGACTATCGTGCTGGCGATTTTGATGCCGATTTTTGAATTAAATCAACTGGTGCAGTGAGAGAACAGACCTGACAAGTTTTGAAAACCTGTCAGGTCTTTTTCTTGCTCTGTGGTTTACGAAAAATTCAAATGGGTGCAGAAATGATCTGATTTAAGGACACAATGGCCCAATCACATCCAAGGATTTACGCACCGCCACCCAACCCATGCCGAGGTTGGCTTTGCGGCTGGTGATTAAGATCACCAAGGCATTGGGCTTGCTGGGCACCACAGCCATGAAGTGATACGTGTTTTTGGTACTCATCTGTACTTCTTGGATGAGCTGCGCATCATGGGTGCCGCGCATGTTGTTGATCATGTCTTCAACCGCAATCACATTTTTACCGCGAAACATGTCCACGGCGGCGGCGGCCACGGCGTCCAAATAAGATTGCGTAAAATAGGGTACGTTATGTGCGACTCCCAGTAACAAACCCGTGTTCAAATCCACCACTGCACAGCCTAAGCCGGAATCTACTTGTTGTAAGACCTGCGCACAGATCTGGTTAATGTCTGCCATAGAATACTCCTTAATGGTATGGGTTAAACTCACTATAAAACTGGACTGTGATCCGATTAGCTAGGACGAAATTCACCGCCACGGCACCGACGCGCAGGCAGCTATCATGCCACGCTTCATCTGCATCCAACCGCTTGCTCACTGTTTATTCCAAAGCCTTTACCGTAGAGAAACAGAAGACGCAAAACTGTGTTCTGCGGTGGCTCTTTAGATTTAAGCAATGACCTACACACAAAACAGGGGCGCTGGTCTCAAGGCAACAGCGCTACGCTATCTAATCCGGTGGTTTCAGCAAAACCACACATCAGATTCATGTTTTGCACCGCCTGCCCCGTCGCACCCTTGACCAAATTATCGATCACCGCCAACACCACCAGCGTTTTGCCCTGGTGAGGCCGATGCACGGCAATCCGACAGGTATTGATGCCGCGTACACTGCGGGTTTCTGGATAACTGCCCGCTGGCAACACATCGACAAAGGGTTCGTGCTGATAATGCTGTTCAAACAAGGCCTGCACATCCGCGTCACTGGCGCGGAGCGTGGCGTACAGAGTAGCATGAATGCCGCGTATCATTGGGGTTAAATGCGGCACGAAAGTGAAATCCACCGGCTCACTTGTCATCCGTGCCAGTCCTTGACAAATTTCCGGCCAATGCCGATGTCCCGCAACGTTATAGGCTTTGAAATTCTCGCTGGCTTCACCCAACAAGCTGCCCACCGCCGCTTTGCGACCCGCACCGCTGACCCCGGATTTCACGTCGGCAATCAAAGAACCCGTCTCCACCAGACCCGCTTCCAGCAAAGGCAATAAGCCCAACTGCACGGCGGTGGGATAACAACCCGGATTAGCCACCAAACGCGCTTGGCGCACCGCTGCCCGATTCATTTCCGGCAAACCATACACCGCCTCCTCCAACAAATCGGGGCAGGCATGGGGCAGCTTATACCACTGCTCCCAAACAGCGGGGTCGCGCAGGCGAAAATCCGCCGCCAAATCAATCACCTTACAGCCAGCTTCCAGCAACGCGGGCACAGTCTGCATCGCCGTACCATTAGGCGTGGCGAAAAACACCAGGTTGCACTGAGCCAGCGTCTCCACCTCGGGCGCGGTAAACGCCAAATCCAGATGACCGCGCAAATTGGGGAACATCGCATCCACCCGCGTTCCGGCTTCAGAACGCGAAGTCACTGCCTGAATCTGCACCTGCGGGTGTTTAACCAACAGGCGTAATAACTCGACGCCGGTATAGCCCGTTGCGCCTACAATGCCGACTTTTATCATGTTGCATGTCACCAAAAGCAAATAAAAAATAGTATAAACAAAGCGCTAGTGTTGCATTCACACACTGGGCACAGTGACGCACAGCAGCGCATCTGGCAAGGTTGTGCCAAAGCCAGCGGCATGGGGATGACCGCCGCCGCCAAACAACACCGCGATCTGTGCCACATCCGCGCCTTCTTCTCGTGACCGCAACGACCAACGGCGCACCGTGCCGCGATCTTGATAGGCCGCTGCAAACGGATGCCCTTCAGAGAGGCGATGCAACAAGGGACTGACGATAGCCGCCGGACAATTCACCACCGGTATCTGATAACCCGCAATTTCGCCAATCACGGCTTTTTTACGGTATTGCTCCACCAACTGCCCCAAATAACGGTTAATCGCCTGCCCATCTTGTTGCAAAACCGTGAGCCGTTGCGCCTTCGCCCAGCCGTCCCACCGTGAAAAACTGAAAGGATAAGACCAGATCGCCGCCCCGATGTCGTGGGTTGCCGGTAATTTAAAACGCCACAAATCCTGATCCTGTACATGTAGCAACAGGCGCGGCGGCGCGACTTCTGGATGAAAATACTGCCAAGCCAACACCGCCCCGGATTGCTCCATATCAAAATGCAGGCGCAAATTGGGCAATTCCGCGTCTAAACCCGCCAAATCATCGAGTGCCGTGCAATGGTGATCGATCACAATCACCTCGGCGGCCTCAGCACACAGACTGCACATCACCGCACGACGATAGGAAAAATCCAAAATATAGACCGTCCGCTCGCGACAAGGCGGCGGCCCTTCGCCGTGATTAGCAGCATGGAAATCCGGGGTAATACCCTGCGTGAGGAAATAGTGATAAGCCGCGTAGGCTGCGCCAAAACCATCCAAACATTCGGCATGATAGATAATCAGAGGCGGATTAGTCATAGCGCCAGAATCCTTATGCAATCCAAACAGTGGGGAAATTCCCAAAAACTGCGGCTATTTTACAAGAATCACAGCGTAATGCGCGTGAAAAACACGGTTTTTCGGTGATTACCCCACGCAACTGTCATGTTGAGCCAAGCGGTGAGGCTGACGGTGTGTTTCCCCCGGCACTGCTGGCGGATTCTACAATAAAAGCCCTTGGCGTGTTTACAGAGAGACCCCTATTGCTTAGGATAGGTGAGAATTTCACAAATCTATCACCTTGTAACTCTCATGCTCATCGAATTCAGCGTAGCTAACTACCTCTCTTTTCAAGAGCCTGTCACCTTCAGCATGAGGGCAGCTAAGCTACGCTCTAAAAACAAAGAGTTACACCAGGATGCGGTCTTCGAGGCTGGTCACAAACTCAAACTACTCAAGAGCGCGGCGATTTATGGCGCGAATGCCAGTGGTAAGAGCAATCTGATCGCTGCGCTACGCTTTATGCAGCAGATGGTGTTGGGTTCCGCGCAACGCCAATCCACTGATCCCATTGGCACACAACCGTTCGCTTTGAATACCAACACCGAGAACGCGCCGAGTTATTTTCAAATCGTGTTTGCGCTGGATGACAAGATATATCGCTACGGTTTTGAACTTGACCGGGAGAAAGTCCATGCGGAATGGCTGTATCACACCCGCCAACGCGAAACTATGCTGTTTTTGCGCGAAGGCCAGGAATTTGAAATCTCCGGCGCATTCAAGGAAGGTCGCGGTCTGGAAGATAAAATCCGGCCTAATGCGTTGTTTTTATCTGTGGCAGATCAGTTCAATGGTTCAGTTTCAAGAAGTATTCTTACTTGGTTTGAACTCAAATTGTATCTCATTTCTGGCCTCACCGATGATAATCATAAATATCATACCGTTATTCGTGCAGCAGACGAGTCATATAGAGCAAGTATCGTGGCCTTTATAAAAGAATTAGATGTTAGCATTGTTGATATTCAAAAATCCAAACAAATAAAGTTGGAATTTCCAATTTCTGATAAGGTATCTGAAGAAGAATTAGAAAAGTTGAAGCATAAGTTCAATATTCAGTTTAATACTTTTCACAAAAAATATACGGGCCAGGATGAAATAGACGTTGCTACCTTTAGCCTTGAGCAAGAATCTGAAGGCACCAGAAAAATGTTTTTCTTGGCCGGGCTTGTTTTTAATACACTCATCCTCGGCGCAGTGCTGGTCATAGACGAATTCGACACCCACCTGCACCCTTTGTTGAGCGCGAAAATCATTCGCTTGTTTAACTCCTGCGAAACCAATCCGCGCAATGCGCAACTGGTTTTCGCCACGCACGACACTACTTTGCTGGACAAGGATTTTTTCCGCCGCGATCAAATCTGGTTTACCAAAAAAAAACTGCCACGGCGCGACAGATTTGTATTCGCTGGCAGAGTATCGGGTGCGCAACGATGCCTCGTATGCCAAAGATTATATTGCTGGCAAATATAGTGCAATTCCCTATTTAGGTAATATTGAGCGCCTATTTGAGCAGTCAAGTAGGATGCGTTAGGCGCGTTTTTTTTTGCGCCGTAACGCATCATTGGGTCTGACAGTAAAATTTATTAACCTTTGAAGGATATTAAAATGGAAAATAAACATCAACAAAGAACGATTCAATCACTAAGAGATGCTAATAGTGGTCTTGAATTAACTGCGGATGAAATTTTAAGTAAAAGAGAAGATGTTGTTTTTAATTCAAGAAGAAGACTTGAAGAAAAAATAATTGATTATAAAAAAGGCATTATTGGTGCTGAATGGTTAGTGTGCGCAGTTTGTGGTCAACCAGTTAGAATCTCAGGCAGAAAGGACGGCCACAGATTTTTTAAACATTTAAAAGATTCTAATGACTGCCCAATAAAAACAAACAAAAATCAATCAAAAGAGGATATTGAAAGAATGCGCTACAATGGTGCCAAGGAAAGTGTTCTACATAAAGAGTTAAAAAGATATATATTTAAATATCTGAATGCTGATTCAAGATTTAAAAATGTAATGGAAGAAAAAGTAATTCGCTCAATTAAAAAGCCTGAAGAATGGAGAAAGCCTGATGTTTCAGGAGTGTTCCAATCAAAAGATTTGGCTATTGAAATTCAATTGTCATCCACATTTTTACAAACAATAATAGAAAGAGAGCAATTCTATAAACAAGAAAAGCGTTTCATACTGTGGATTTTTGATAATTTTACAAAGGGAGGGGCTTTATTTACTGAAAAAGACATTTATTATTCAAATAATAAAAATGCTTTTGTAATTACTGAAGACTCAAGGAAAGAGTCTGAGATCAGAGGAGAGCTTGTCCTGGAGTGTCAATACCAAGTACCTGAAATAATATACGGTGAAGTTCGTGACAATTGGTCAAAACAGTTGGTAACTTTTTCACAATTGACCTTTGACCATTCAACTTACAGAGTCTTTTTCTATGATTATGAGAATAATAGAAAACATAAAGAAAAAGAATATCAAGATGAACAAAAAATATCAAAGCGTAATGTTCTGAAAAAAGAATTTGAAAAAAGCTGGATTATGTATCGTGAAGCCGAAGAACCTGGTGAAAAAACAAGGTATTATGAAAAATGTACGCTAATTGCGTGCGATATTTTTGTGCATGAAAATTTAGATGGTGAAATTATTTTAAATGAAAATGGTTTTTCATCATTACTGGATTGTCTATATTCATTAAAACTAAGAAAACCCATAAAATATAGATACACCGAAAATGAATGGACTCAGATTTTACATAATGAATTAAAACATAGACCTCAATTTGCCTCGGCAATAATAAAGGGATATAAAGTTTTCTGTTTTGGAGAAACTATAGAAATTAGCAAAAAATATAATAATATAATATCAAAAATTAAAAGTGACAAAATCATTCAAGACAAAAAATATAAACCTTTTTTACTCATATTATTCCCTGAATTAGAAAATTAAACGCTTTTAGTAAGCGTGGTAGGGTGTATAAGTGAAAGTCATGCACCTTTGGATTTGTGTCATGACCGCACAGAACGTCGAGTAAAATCCTTATACTTGCTCAAATTGGTGAATTGGGTAGAGTGGGCAACTTCTTTTCATTGCCGATACGTATCAATCCACCGCGCCCATAAAAAAGCCCGGCCTGAGCCGGGTTTTTTATGGTAATGAAACGCTTACGCCGCTGCGACGATAGGAATCACTTTATCTGCCACGGCTTGATAGGCTTCTAACTGATGGAAGTTCAAATAGCGGTAGATGTTGTCGGCTAAGGGAGCCAGCTTGTTGGCGTATTGCATGTATTCGTCTACGCTGGGAATTTTGCCCAACAAGGCGCACACCGCTGCCAATTCTGCCGAAGACAAGTAGACGTTCGCGCCTTTGCCCAGCCGGTTGGGGAAGTTGCGGGTGCTGGTGGACACCACGGTGGCCTGATCGGCGACCCGTGCTTGGTTGCCCATGCACAGCGAGCAGCCGGGCATTTCTATGCGTGCCCCTGCGGTACCAAACACCGCATACGCGCCTTCTTCGGTCAATTGATGTGCGTCCATGCGCGTCGGCGGGGCCACCCACATCCGCGTCGGCACCGCGCCCTGGCCTTCCAGCAGTTTGGCGGCAGCCCGGTAATGTCCGATATTGGTCATGCAAGAGCCGATGAAGACTTCATCGATTTTAGCCCCTGCCACGGCGGACAAGGTTTTCACGTCATCGGGATCGTTGGGGCAGGCCAGCAAGGGTTCTTTGATGTCGGCCAGATCGATGTCGATCACGGCGGCGTATTCAGCATCGGCATCGGGTTCTAGCAATTGCGGATTGGCGATCCACTCCTGCATCGCTTGGATGCGCCGATCCAGGGTGCGGGCATCGCCATAACCATTGGCGATCATCCATTTCAGCAAGGTGATATTGCTGCTTAAATATTCGATGATGGGTTCTTTATTCAAACGCACGCTACAGGCCGCTGCAGAACGTTCCGCAGAGGCATCGGAGAGTTCAAAGGCTTGCTCGACTTTGAGATTTGGTAAGCCTTCAATTTCCAGAATGCGACCGGAGAAGATATTTTTCTTACCGGCTTTGGCCACCGTCAACAGGCCGGATTGAATCGCCGCATAAGGAATCGCGTTGACCAGATCGCGCAAGGTGATCCCTGGCTGCATCTCGCCTTTGAAGCGCACCAGCACCGATTCGGGCATATCCAGCGGCATCACGCCGAGTGCAGCTGCAAATGCCACCAAACCAGAACCGGCGGGGAAGCTGATGCCTATCGGGAAGCGGGTGTGCGAGTCGCCGCCAGTGCCGACGGTATCCGGCATCACCATGCGGTTCAGCCAGGAGTGAATCACGCCGTCGCCAGGACGCAGGGACACGCCGCCACGGGTGCGGATAAAGTCGGGCAAAGTGTGTTGCAGTTTAATGTCTACCGGCTTGGGATAAGCGGCGGTGTGGCAGAAGCTCTGCATCACTAAGTCTGCCGAGAAGCCCAAGCAGGCCAGTTCTTTCAATTCATCGCGAGTCATACCGCCGGTGGTGTCTTGCGAGCCAACCGTGGTCATCGCTGGTTCGCAATAGGTGCCAGGACGCACGCCCACTACGCCACAAGCCTGACCGACCATTTTCTGCGCCAGGGTATAGCCTTTGCCGGTGTCAGCGGGCTGGATTGGCTTGCGAAACAGCTCGGTGGGGGGCAGTCCTTGTTCTCTACGGGCTTTTTCAGTCAAACCGCGTCCAATGATCAGGGGGATACGACCCCCTGCGCGGATTTCGTCCGGCATGGTCACGGGCTTGAGTTCAAAAGTGCTGACTATTTCGCCCGCCTCATTGGTGATTTTGCCCGCATAGGGATGGATGGTAATCACATCCCCCATGTTGAGCTGGCTCACATCGCATTCGATAGGCAACGCGCCTGCGTCTTCGGCGGTGTTAAAGAAGATCGGCGCAATTTTGCCACCTAAAATCACTCCACCGCCGCGCTTGTTGGGCACGAACGGAATGTCGCGGCCCATGTGCCACAGCACAGAGTTGATCGCAGATTTGCGTGAAGAGCCGGTGCCCACTACGTCGCCGACATAGGCCAGCGGCAGTCCTTTGCTTTTGAGCGCTTCGAGTTTTTCCAGCGCATTTTCCAGGCGGCTGATCAGCATCGCTTTGGCGTGCAACGGGATGTCGGGACGGCTCCAGGCTTCTGAAGCGGGCGATAAATCATCGGTGTTGGTTTCGCCAGGCACTTTGAACACCACCACTTTGATTTCCTGCGCCATTTCCGGTTTGCTGGTAAACCACTCGGCATTGGCCCAAGCGTCGAGTACCTGCTGCGCAAAGGGATTGGCTTTGGCTTTGGCGGCCACATCAAAATAGGCTTCAAACATCAACAAGGTGTGCGATAACGCCTTGGCGGCGATGGCGGCAACTTGGCTGTCATCCAATAACTCGATCAGGGGATGGATGTTATAACCACCCAACATGGTGCCCAGTAATTCGGTGGCTTTTTGCTTATCTATCAAAGGACAAGCCACTGCACCCTTGGCCACGGCTGCCAAAAACCCGGCTTTGACATAGGCGGCTTCATCCACACCGGGCGGCACACGATGGGTCAATAAGTCCACCAACGTCTGCGCTTCACCAGCGGGCGGGTTTTTTAACAGCTCGACCAATTCGGCAACCTGTTTGGCAGTCAGCGCCAGCGGCAAGAGACCTTGGGCTGCGCGCTCTTCCACATGTTGTCTATAGGCTTCTAACATGAACGACTCCTGGAAGGCGAAAAGTAGTGAGATAAAGAAGGAAACGGACGCCAGCCAACTTGCGTGGCAGCCAGGTTCAGAAATCGCCATTATTATAATCTATAATAGGATTAATGATGTGTGAAAGATTGATTCGTTTTGTTAATAAGCAGTATAGCCAAGGGGCGCGGGCGGGACAATCACCCGGCTTGACGGTTTCGCAATTCGGCCCAACTGCTGTATACTTGTACACATGTCAGAGGGCGCATGTGGGACGGCCCTGTCCTTCGTTAATCACTTCACGTTAAGCGGGTATCATAGGCTATGGCAATTGATGACAATCGTAAAAAAGCGTTAGGCACCACCCTGTTACAGATTGAAAAACAGTTTGGTAAAGGGGCTGTGATGCGGTTGGGAGACACCCCTGCCGTGACCGATGTCGAGGCAGTGTCTACTGGTTCGCTGGGCTTGGACATGGCACTGGGGATTGGCGGTCTGCCGCGTGGTCGCGTGGTGGAAATCTATGGCCCGGAATCCTCCGGGAAAACCACCCTCACCCTGCATGTGGTGGCAGAGATTCAAAAACAGGGCGGTACGGCAGCCTTTATTGATGCTGAACACGCCCTGGATCGCGATTATGCAGAAAAGCTGGGCGTGAATATCAACGATTTGTTGATTTCTCAACCAGACACGGGTGAACAGGCGCTAGAAATCACCGACATGCTGGTGCGCTCTGGTGCCGTCGATGTGGTGGTGATTGACTCGGTGGCGGCGCTTACTCCAAAAGCAGAAATCGAAGGCGAAATGGGGGATTCTCATGTGGGCTTGCAGGCGCGTCTGATGTCGCAGGCATTGCGCAAGTTGACCGCTAATATCAAACGTTACAATACCTTGGTGGTGTTCATTAACCAAATCCGTATGAAGATCGGCGTGATGTTTGGTAATCCAGAAACCACGACGGGCGGTAATGCACTGAAATTTTATGCCTCGGTGCGTTTGGATATACGCCGCATCGGTGCGATTAAACGCGGTGATGAAGTCGTTGGCAATGAAACCCGGGTCAAGGTGCTTAAGAATAAAGTCGCCCCACCCTTCAAAGAAGTCACCTTTGATATTATTTATGGCGAAGGGATTTCCAGAAACAGCGAAATCATCGATCTAGGCGCTAAGTTTGAAATCATCAACAAAGCCGGTGCCTGGTATAGCTACAAAGGGGATCGCATCGGTCAGGGCAAAGACAATGTGCGTTTGTACCTCAAAGAACATCCAGAGATTGCCCGTGAAATTGAGTTACAAATCCGCGAGAAATTCTTGCCAGCGGCCTTAGCGAGTGCGAGTGCGAGTGCCAGCGCCGCGACCAGTGCTGATTTGGAAGATGAGGAGATCGATCCTGATGCGGACTTAGGCCCGGAGTTGGACGGCGTCGACTTCAACGAGTGAAGCCGATGCCGAAAACGCCTAAATCTCGATGATTCGTGACCAGAGCGCCGCCCGCCACAGTGCGTTGGCGATGCTGGCACAGCGCGAACACAGTGTCACGGAACTACGTCGCAAGCTGCTGAGCAAAGGCTTTGCTGCCACCGACGTGGAACCGTTGCTGATTACACTCATCCAGGCTGACTGGGTGAGTGACGCCCGTTTTACCGAACTCTACACCGCACAACGCGCCCGCCAGGGTATTGGGCCGTTACGCATCCGCGAAGAATTACGCCAGCGCGGCATCGACGACGCCGCGATTGCCGCCGCACTGGCGGTTTATGCGGAGACTTGGCAGGAAAATGCAAGCCGGGTGCGGGTGAAACGCTTTGGCGAGGAAGTGCCCCGCGATCTCAAAACACGCGCACGCCAGTCACGTTTCCTGGCTTACCGAGGCTTTAGCACGGATCACATCCGGGCGGCGTTGCGATTAAAGGCGTAATTTTTGCATTAAGTTCTGGCAAGCACCCAAGCTTGTCTGCCTGAGTCCACCGATTCGGTTGACCGACCAGCGAGTTTGTCGTCCTCTACCAGGAGTTCCCTACCATGTTATGCAAATCTCACTGGCTTGCTGTTCTGTTGAGTAGCGCCTTGCTCAGTGTCAGCGTGCCGACCTTGGCCGTTGAGAGTTCGCGTGCGGCGGTGCCTGCTGTCAGCGCCCACCAAGAAGTACACCGCGACGTAGAGAGAGATCGCCGCGAAGAATGGCGCGAGTTCAAAAGACATCAGCGTCAGTTTGAAAAATACTGTCGTAAACAAATGCGCCACCACAAACACCCCGACGAGCGCTGTATTCAGTTTCAGGAAAGACAGGAAAGGCAAGAAAGACAGCCGCCTAGACGACATTGATCAGCACTGTTGCCTGACCACAAAAAACCCGACAGGTTTCAAAAACCTGTCGGGTTTACTGCATTTAGGTACTAGAACGAGACGCGCAGAAAAGCACTTATTTCTCGTTTGCGTTCTCTGTTCCCATAATTTTGGCCACTTCTAACACTTTGGCATCTGGACTCTTGCCGCAGGACTCGCGCATATCTTTAGCGAAAGTCTCTAAATATGCTGGGTCTACCGTGGTATCGTCGGTGATGCCAGACAGATAACCATCCATCCAAAATAACAAGACACCTGCGGTCTCTGCGTCGGCTGCAAGCAGGTTGGCGCAGGTCATGTCTTTCATATCAAAAGATTCGGCCTGAACAGGCAGTGCGGTCACAACACAAGCGGTAGACAGCGCCAGACCTAACAACGTTTTTTTGAACATACTATACCCTCATTCAGTGAGCTTTAAGTGAAAGCAAAATCGAGTCGGCAGCAACGATTGCCGAGATGTTAGCTTACTCTTGCACCCTGTTCCGTGCAAGTGAGATTTTGCATAAAAAAGCGCTTAGCCAGCCAATAGCACACTACTGCCTGATTTTCTAGTTTTTATGTGTCAATTACCGTCTATAACCTCATGAATAAAAAGTAAGTTATTTTAAACTTCCATTTGTCATTAAAACCCTTAACGGTTTAACCAGGGGGTTTTTCCACAAGGTGAGTGAGTTAGGGTACAATAGCGGCGCTTGCGCGCCATCTTTCGCCAGTTTTCGCGCAACGCGGTAAAATCCCAGCGATTTTGCGGCGTTTATCACCCCTTTTAGACGTTGCATCTGCGTGCTGACCCGAATCATTCAGTCTCGGGTTGGGGGGCAGGTGCCGTCTGTACCTTATTTATCTTAACGGGAGGCAGTGAGTGTCCCTGCATACGACGGAAGAAGAACAACTTGAAGCCATGAAGCAATGGTGGAAGGAAAACGGCACCGCCGTGCTGTTAGGCACGGCGCTCGGTTTTGGTTTGCTATTTAGCTGGCGCGGCTGGCAAAGTTATCAATACCGCCAAGCCGAAGAAGCGTCCCTGATGTATGAACAGGTGATGGCTCATGCGCAACAGGATAAAACCGAAGAGCTGGACAAGGCGCGGGAACGCTTGTTGTCTGCCTATCCCAACAGCAGCTACGCCGTGCTGGCCTCGCTGACTGAGGCCAGCAAAAAAGTGCAGGCGGGACAAAGCGAGGTGGCCAAAGTCACCCTGCAATGGGTGATCGACAATGCGTCACTGCCAGAAATCAAACAGGTGGCACGCCTGCGTAAAACCCGTTTGTTGGCAGATAGCCAAGATTATAACGGTGCCTTGGCGCTGCTCAACAGCGTAGACACTGCGGCCTTCAAGTCCACTGTGGCCGAGATTCAAGGCGATATTTTTGTGGCACAAGGGCAATTCAAAGAGGCCGCTGCGGCCTATGACAAAGTGCTGGCCGATACGGCGGCGCAACAGGGTCAGCACCGCAGCTTGGTGCAACTCAAACGCGATAACCTGGGTCTAACTGAAACCGTGATTGCGGCGGCGGACAGTGTGCCAAAAATCATGGCAACTCCGGCGGCAGACAAGCCAGCTAATCCAGAAACCGCCCCGACGACGGTGATTAAGCCGGTGACTGAATCTGTGCCCTCAGCACCCGCCACACCCGCGCCAATCGCGCCCGCTGAGCCGGTGCCGAGCGTACCTGCCACACCTGCTGCCCAGCCCTAAATCGCCAGAGCATTTTATCATGACCGTTTCCCTTTTTTTTCCGACTGCCCGCGCCTTATCCCGCACTGCTTTGTTGTTGGGAGTAGGTTTGTTGGGTGCTTGCAGTTTTCCCAAAGATAATTCGGAGCCACCTGCGCCCTTGGTTGAATTCAAGTCCAGTCTGCAAGTGCAGCAACTGTGGTCGGAAAGCACGGGGGCGGACAGTCGCAAGGCGTACTTAAACCTGACTCCGGCAGTGGGCGAAGGCCGCATTTTTGTGGCAACCCCAGCCGGACAGGTGCTGGCTTACGGCGCAGAACGGGGCGAACGCTTGTGGGACAGCAAAACCAAACTGCCGCTCAGTAGTGGGCCGGGCTTGGGCGATGATCTGGTGATCGTTGGCGGGGCGAAAGGGGCGGTGATTGCGTTACGCGCCGAGGATGGCAGCGAAGCCTGGCGTGCCCAAGTGTCTAGCGAAGTGCTGGCACCGCCACAAGCCACGGCTGGCGTGGTGGTGGTGCGTAGCGGCAATGGCCGCTTGACTGGCTTGAACAGCAGCGACGGTCATCTACTCTGGGTTTACGAACGGACGGTTCCTGCGTTGAGTCTACGCGGCAACAGCGCGCCGCTGATTGCCAATAATGTGGTGTTTGCGGGCTTTGACAGCGGCAAATTGTCCGCTTTGGATTTGCGTAGCGGCAAACCACTGTGGGAAGTCCAGGTGGCCCAATCGCATGGCCGTTCCGAGTTGGAACGGATGGTCGATATTGACGCCAATCTCTGGATAGCCGACGGCGTACTGTACGTGACGGCCTATCAGGGACAGACCGCCGCGCTCTCGCTGACCAGCGGCGAAGTGTTGTGGAATCGGGAAACCTCGATTTATACCGGTTTTACCCTGGATAACCGGGCAATTTACGTGAGTGATGCCACCGGTTATGTGCAAGCCTATGACCGCGACAGCGGCGCTTCCTTGTGGAAACAGGACAAGTTGCGGGGACGGCGCTTAAGTGCCCCGGTCGGCCTGGGCGAGGCGGTGGTCGTGGGCGATTATGAAGGTTATTTGCATTGGTTGCGCAAAGAGGACGGACAATTTCTCGCCCGCATCGCCACGGATAAATCCGGCATCCGCGCCACCCCGCTGGTGCTTGATGACCAACAACTGGTCGCACTCAGCAACAACGGCAGCCTCTATCTGTTGCAAGCCACTGCGAGCGAGTAATTCGGGAACCAATCGCACCCACCCGCCGTTCCCCCATCACCGGACTTTGTAAAGATTATCGTGTCAAAACTGCCCGTTATCGCTATTGTTGGTCGCCCCAATGTGGGCAAATCCACCTTGTTTAACACGCTCACGAAATCGCGTGATGCACTGGTTGCCGATCAACCGGGCTTAACCCGTGATCGTCAATACGGCGTCGGCAAAGTTGGCCCGCGCCGCTATTTGCTGGTAGACACCGGGGGTCTGGACGACGACAACAGCGTGATGACCGCGCTGATCAGCGGTCAAGCGATGCGCGCCGTGGAAGAAGCCGACAGCGTTTTGTTGCTGGTAGACGGGCGTGCCGGTTTAAGCGCCTTGGATCAGGCGATTGCACAGCGTTTGCGCCAAACCGCCAAGTCCTTAACCCTGGTGGTGAATAAGGCAGAGGGCTACGAAGCGGCCATCATCGGCGCAGAATTTCAGGAATTGGGCATCACCCACTGGTATGCCATTTCTTCCGCGCACGGTCAGGGGATCAGCCGCCTGATGGACGGGGTATTGGCACCCTTTCCCGAGGATGCCGAAGATCAAGCCGCCAACGAAGCTGTCGAAGATTTCTCGCGGATACGGGTCGCCATCATTGGGCGGCCCAATGTCGGCAAATCCACGCTAGTCAATCGGATGCTGGGGGAAGAACGCCAACTGACTTTCGATGGGGCAGGCACGACCCGCGACAGCATCGCCATTCCCTTTGAGCGCGATGGACAACCCTACACCCTGATCGACACGGCAGGCATTCGCCGCCGTGCCCGGATGGAGGAAGGGATTGAAAAGTTCAGCGTGATTAAGGCATTACAAGCGATTGAAAGCACCCATGTGGTGGTCATGCTGTTTGACGCCCGTGAAGGCATGACCGATCAGGATGCCTCGCTGCTGGGTTTAGTGCTGGACAGCGGACGTGCGCTGGTGCTGGCCGTCAATAAATGGGATGGTTTAGACGAAACCCAGCGTGAACATGTGCGCTACACCCTCAGCCGTAAACTGCATTTTATCGACTTCACCCGGCCCCGTTTTATTTCTGCCCTGCATGGCAGCGGCGTGGGCGAATTGTTTGCGCTGGTCAAAAATGCTTGGCGGGCCGCCACCCAGCAAATCAGCACGCCCCGCCTCAACGAAGCCCTGACTCGCCTAGTCGAATCGCATCCGCCGCCGTTGGTACACGGACGCCGGATTAAATTGCGTTATATGCACCAAGGTGGCCAAAATCCGCCGTTGTTTGTGATTCATGGCAACCAGACCGATGCCTTGCCAGAGTCGTATAAACGCTATTTAATCAACGGATTACGAGATTATTTCAAGATTGAAGGCACGCCGATTCGCTTGGTGCTGAAGCAAGGCGATAATCCGTTCGAGGGCCGCCGCAATCCCCTGACCCCGCGCCAAATAGAAAAACGGCGGCGGCTGATGCGCCACGTTAAAAAATAAGCCGATCAAAAAAACGGGGCAGGTTTTCAGCAACCTGCCCCGTTTTGCTTTAAACAGCACCGCTTAGCCGTGCTGAAATGCCTTAATCACCGCCGCCACATGCTCGATTTGGGCGTCGGTCAATTCCGCATACATCGGCAAGGAAACCTGACGCGCAGCCAATGCCTCAGCCACCGGAAACTGTCCGGCGTGATAGCCTAAATCCTGATAAGCCTCTTGCAAATGCAGTGGAATCGGATAATGAATCCCGGTTGCCACCCCTTCGTCAGCCAAGGTTTTCATCAAAGCGTCGCGATTATCCACCAAGATCGCATAAATATGGTACACATGTTTGGCCCACGGCATTTCGGTCGGCGTCGTCACTCCAGGGACGTTCGCCAACAATTCGTTATAACGCCGAGCGTGGGCGCGGCGGGCCTCCGTCCAAGCCGGTAAATGCTTGAGTTTCACGCTCAACACCGCGCCCTGGAAGCCGTCCATCCGGGCATTCCAGCCCACCATGCCGTGGTAATATTTCTGGCGCTGACCATGATCGCGAAACATCCGCATTTTTTCGACCAGCGCCGTGTCATTAGTGACCACCCCGCCCGCTTCGCCGTAAGCACCCAGATTTTTACCCGGATAAAAGCTGAAACAGCCAGCCTGACCCAGAGAACCGGCGGGTTTGCCTTGATACTCCGCGCCATGCGCCTGCGACGCATCTTCGATTACCCACAAGTTGTGCTTGCGGGCAATCGCTAAAATAGGCTCCATATCGGCGGTTTGTCCGTACAAATGCACGGGAATCACGGCCTTGGTGCGCGGTGTAATCGCCGCTTCAAAGGCCGCTGGGTCCATGTTAAAGGTTTGCGGCTGCACATCGACAAACACCGGTTTTGCCCCGCAGAAACTAATTGCTTCGGCGGTGGCAATAAACGTATTCGCCGCCGTGATCACTTCATCGCCCGGCCCCACCCCCAAACCAATCAAAGCCACCCACAGCGCATCCGTGCCGTTACCCACCCCCACCGCATATTGGCTTGCACAATAGGGCGCAAAGGCTTTTTCAAATTCAGCCACGTAAGGCCCGCCTGCAAAGGCGGTGTCCTCTAACACCTTTTGTAAACCGTCGGCAATTTCCTCACGGATACTTTGATACTGTGCTTTTAAGTCAAGAAAAGGTACTTTCATACTCATTTGTCCTTATGCTGAGAAGAAGTGGTAATCACTCTTAAAATTTGCGCAGGATTACCCGCGACTATCGTATTCGCAGGCACATCTTTGGTCACCACACTGCCCGCCCCCACGATTGCATTAGCACCTATGTTAATCCCACACAGAATGGTCACGCTAGAACCAATCGACGCCCCGGCTTTAATCAGGGTGGGCACGCAAGTCCAATCGGCTTCAGTTTGCAAAGTCCCCTCAGCACTGGTGGCGCGTGGATAGACATCATTAATAAAAGTCACGTTATGGCCTAGAAACACATTGTCTTCAATCGTCACTCCTTCACAAATAAAGCTATGACTGGAAATCTTACAATTTTTACCAATTTTTACTCCTTTCTGGATTTCTACAAAAGTCCCGACTTTAGAGTTGTCGCCGATTTCACAGCCATATAAATTGGTGAAGTCATATATTTTAACGTTCTCTCCCAGTTTCACGTCTGGGGCAATCTTACGCAACACCGGTTCTGAATTAGTCATATAAACTCCTGTTAGGATTTAGGGTAAGTCCCACAATAAAACACTCACCGCAAGTACATAAATAAAAATAACAAAGATAATTTTTTATTTTTGTGTTTTCTTTGCGTCCTCTGCGTCTCTGCGGTGAATTGATGAGAACAGGTAGTTACGATTTAGCAAGGCATTTTCTGTCTGAAATCAGCCACCAATTCTACAATCTGCTGGGCATGTACTTCATTAGAAAAATGTGCTGCGGCATGTTGTTGCCCATTCTCCGCAATAAAATCAAGTCGCTCATTGTCAGACAATAAATCAGCTAGCATGTCAGGCAAAGATTCCTGGGCATAATGATTAAAAGGGACGCCATGCAAATTATCTGTCAATAACGTGGATATAAAAGGGCTGCCACTATATGCCGACACTGCGCCATTAATCATAGCGGTTGGGATGCGTTCCGAAAATAAAGGCAAGCCATTTTGATAAGCACTGGTCAGCACTATTTTATAGTTTTGCATTAAGTCTAAGGTTTTATAAAAATTAACTGCTGATTGAATTCGTATATTTTTAGTATGTCCTAGCATTTTAATTAATTCCCCAGGCTTATTTACAAAAACCGTCAACGGGATTTTTGTGTTTGATAGATATTTCAAGGTAGTGAGTCTCCAATGATTTCTTAAGTAACGGTCTATATAATAGTACAAATTCGCGATTGCGTTGTATTGCGTTGTATTGTGTTGTGTTTTGCTGTCTTGTGTTGTGCAGATTTTAACATTTTCAATTAAAAATTGATCAAGGGGCAGAGGTGTCTTATTAGCCAAGAAAATTGAAATAACTTGCTCAATTAACTCAGCCATTTGCGGCATGTTTTTTTGCCATTCCTTACGTATTTTCTCTGGATTCAGAATAGAACAGGGAAATAAAATGTCATTTTTTCTTTTTGATGCCGTAATTAAATGAGAATTTTCATTCTTTTTGTAGCCAGCATGGGGAATAAAACCAGCTAATTTATCAGGCCATAAGTAATTCATAGTGTATTTCCAGTCCGGCTGAATAAGAATTGGAAAATAATTTGGCGTCACATTCTTTCCGTGTAAGAAATAATGAAAAGGATGATCCTCAAAGATATTAATTAATGGCAAGTTAGGATATTTTTGGTACACAAATGCAAAAAAATCTCTTTCATTTGGAATATTGCCAAAATAAAAAAAGAAACTCTGATTTATCGCTATTTTTGAAAAATCAACTTCACCTTCTGCTGCAATAAGTTCAAACCCAATCTGCTTGAATTGAGACAAATAACTTGATATAAAATGATTAATCACCTTATATTGAAAGTTTCCTTCTAAGTATATAACTGCCGGTTTCTGCATAAAATTCTCCTTTAATTAAAACGGCGTTCAAATGCCAGCCAGATAATAGCGCCTTATTATCAATACTTGAATAAAAACCAGCTAGGTAACGAGAGTTTTTCTTGTGTATTGATGCTTCCGTCGCCACCACCAAATAACACCGATTAAACTCATAAAAACAATCACAGCCACCAGCACTAAACCTTTTAAGCCAGATTGATAGGCATTTGAACCATAATAGGCTCGAATAAACTCTTGTCCTAAGCGGGTATTCGCAAAGCTAATATCTCTAAAATCCGATAACCAGCGTAAGCGATTAAGGGCACTGTCTGGCTTGCTGAGGTCAAGCTGTGCCAATTGCAAAGTATTTTCATAGTCAATTTCAACCGTGATTTGACTGGCGGGAGCCACGGTGGTTTCTAACACCAGGTCTTGGCCTTCCTGGCGATAACTTTGGGTTTGTCCAGCGATTTGAATACGATGAATCGCGGGTTTGAAATTTTCAGTCTTGCGAATCACATAATGTCGGGCTTGGGTTTCTGGGTTGTGCAGCACCAAACTGGGGGTAAAACTGCGCACCTCATAGTGGTCGGCATCCAGTCGCCGTTGCACATACAAGTGTTTGGCAATTTCTCCCAATCCAGTCCAGCGTATCCCCGGTTGTAGTCGATTAACACGGCTTGCGGTGTCGTTGAACGCATTTATGCCATCGGCAAATAAAATACTGTGTTCAAAAAATAACACGGGATTGCCGAGAAAAAGACTTAACGCCACGCTTTCGTCACTGCGGTAATCCACAGGTTCACGCCGGTCTACGCTGGTGAAATTCGCATAGTCCAAAGTCATCGGACGAAAATAGCTCAGTGGATCAAGATTAGTTTCCTGTTCCAAAGGCAGATTTCCGCCATTAAAAGTGGCTAAGAAATTATACTGTTTTAACAGCGCTAAAGTGTCAGTAGGGCCGATTTGATGGGGAAAAATAAATACCCGGTCATAAGCCACGCCAGTTAATTCCTGAAACTTTTCCATGCGGGCTAAGGCTTGTTGTAAATTACGGTCTTGTATGGCTAAGGGTTTGGCGGGCCACGGGTCTTGCTCAGTGGTGACATATTTGTAAAATTCACGGTGATCGTGATTATTACCGTGAATACTGAGTGAATAGCGTTGTGGATTTTTCTTAAAAATTTCAATGGCAGGCGTTTCGCTGCGATCATAATTCCAGGGTACAAAACCAATCGTGGTGTGGAAATTGGCTTTTTCCATTTCTGCCAATAAGTTTTGATACCCAAACAAACCATAAGGTTCAGTCAACCAGGGATCGTCTATGGTTAAATTGGCGAAATAACCCGGACTGTGCCAGCAGCGATCCCCGCAGTGGGCGCGCAACAACAGCATATAGGGCGCGATTTCCAGAAACCGGCTGGTGTTTAAGCGCCACACCGGTAAGCCCGACGGCGGAGCGGCTTGCACGCAGGCGTGGACATACAGCGGTTGCTCGCCGACCTGTACCCAGAACGGCCCGGCGTTGCCTTGTTCGGGAATCAGTTGAATCAGGGACTGGGTACGATTACTGTCCACCCGCAAAGTGGCAGCCCGGCGTTTTTGCAGCGGCGCGCCCTGGCCCTGTAGTTGGGCGGACAACGCAGCCGGTGCGTCAATTTGATAACGGCCTGTGAATTCATCGGGATAAAAAGTGGCACCTTGCACCGCCTGATCGGTCCACGCCCCCAGCAAGGCGGCGCTGCTTTCGTCGCTGATGCCCGCCAACAACAGCGGCACAGACTGTAGCGCCGCTCGCCAAGCCGCTGGGTCTAGCTGAGACAAAGCCAGTTCGGTGATCACCACAGCCAGCAAGTCACCTTGCTGTACGGCGGCTTGCACGGCGGTCAAGCTGTCCGCTTGCGCCGGGAGAAAACGGGTGTCAAAGCCGTAAAACCGCCCCACCAATTCCACCTGTTGCCGACATACCGCCTGTGCTTCGGGCGGGCTACCGATCACCAGCACTTCTAAACCCTGAACCGCGCTCAGCAGCCACAGATTCAGTGCGATAGCCCAAGCCAGGTTGTTCAGTGGTTTTAACATAGTCAGGACGCCGCTAAGGTATTAGCCAAGTTTAATAAACCCTGTTTTTCCAGTGCCCAACCATGTTGTTCACAAACCAAGCTGCCGCGTTGTAACACTTGCGCACGCCGTGCCGGGTCTTGATAAGCGGCGAGAATCACTCGCGCTAAGTCATCGGCATCGCCGGGTTCAAAGAAGAACAGGGCGTCTTCTGCAAAATAATCCAAAATGCCTTGAGTGCGTGGGGCAATCACCGGTTTACCCATGCGCAAACATTCAAAAATGCGGGTAGGCATATTGATTTCTGTGAAAGGACTGCGTTTATTCGGAATAATCCCTAAATCAATGGTTTCCAGTGTCGCAGCAATTTGTTCGATGGGGGTGTGTCCGTGATAGCGCACCGTGTCCTGTAGATTTAATTCGGCTTTGATTTCTAAAAAACGGGGCACGAAATCGCCTTCTCCAAACACTAAAAACACCAAACCGGGAATTTTAGCGGTCAATTGTGCGATGGCATATAGAGCAGTGTCTAAACCATTTCTTTCGACAATCGTGCCGTGATACATGATCACAAATTGATCGGGATTGACTACGGCACTGGGGGTGCGCGGGGTAAAAATACGTTCATCCGGGGCATTCATGAGAACCTGAATTTTTTCAGGTGGACAAGAGCGGGCGACGAATAAAGCCTGAAAAGCCAAATTAGGGGTTAGCACTTTATGTGCAAAAGCAATACTGAGTTTTTCAAATAAGCGCAAAATTCTAATCACCGGATGAGAAGCCGCCATTTCATATTTGGCAATAAACACTTCTGGCATTGGGTCATGTAAATCCAGCACTATTTTTGCGCCAAATAAACGCGGAATCAAAGCAGTAAAGACTAAAATATCTGGCATGTTATGCACATGCACAATCCGATAAGGATGGCTAATATGTAATCGGGTGAGTTTGAAGAAAGCCAGTAAACCAAAATAGAAATATTCCCACAAATAGCGTAATTTGCCACCGCGTTGTTTTTGCAGGGGCAGCCGATAAATCTGCACCCCTCGCACGGTTTCTGTGGGGCTTTCATGGTGATTACGCAAACACAGCATATCCACCGACCAACCTGCATCCACCAGCGCTTCTGCTTCGCGACGTGGACGCGGGTCGGCTGGATAATAAGAAAAAACCACCATACAGATACGTTTATTCATACCGCAGTTTAAATCCTGTTTCTGCCAAATACAGTTGTTCGTTATCCAAATCGGCTTGGGTCAGCGGATGTTGAGCCAGCCAATCAGCGGGAAAAGTCAGGTGCAATTCCCCGGCCCCTGGCGTTTTCAGATGCAGTGTCGGCAACGGGGTAAGGCTGCGGCTACGATGCAGCAACGCCGCTAGGCGCAAGAGTATACCTAAATGTAGCGCTAAATGGCGTTCGGCGGGGGGGAGTAATTCAAAAACACTGCTGGGGAATTTGCGCCGATGCCCACGCACCAGCGTGGCTAACAGGGCTTGCTCTTGGCGAGAAAAACCGGCCAGATCAGAATTTCTGAGCAAATATTCGCCGTGTTTATGGTATTGATTGTGCGCAACAATCAGACCGATTTCATGGAGTTGCGCGGCCCAGAGCAGAAGTTGCTGGTGTTCGCTGCTGTGCAGTTGCCAGGCATTGTCCACCTGTTGTAAACAGTATTCAGCGGTGTGAGCGACCCGTTGCGCTTGCTTGCGATCAATGCTGTAACGGGTTTGATAACGGCTGATGGTGTGGGCACGAATATCTTCGTGGCGAATCCGTCCCAGCAAGTCATAAATCAGTCCCTCACGCAGGGCACCGTCGGAGATGCTCATGCGGGCGATGCCCAATTCCTCAAACGCCCCCAATAAAATCGCCACACCGCCTGCAAACACGGGAATCCGTTCTTCAGTCAGCCCTTTGAGTTCCAAAAGATTTTTGCTGTCGCCCAGTTCCAGCATCCGGTTGCGTAAGAGGCGCAGGGCGTCTAGGGTAATGTCCTGGCTGGCCCAGCCTTCTGCTTCCAGCACTTTGCCGATTGCTTTGATGCTGCCAGACGCACCGATAGCCCGTTGCCAGCCATGCTGCCGAAATTCCTCGGCCACTGGTTGCAGTTCCAAGCGGGCGCTGATTTCTGCTTTGCGCAAGGCGCGGGCGGTGATTTGGCCGTCACCAAAATGCGTCTGGGTCATGGTGACGCAGCCCATGTATAAACTTTCGCGCCGTAAGGTATTGAAACCTTTGCCGATAATAAACTCGGTGCTGCCGCCGCCGATGTCCATCACCAAACACTGCTCTTCGGGCGGAGCGGCCAGGCTGTGTACCACCCCCAGATAAATTAAACGGGCCTCTTCACGGCCCGCGATGATTTCCAGGGGATGGCCCAGCGCTTTTTCAGCCGCCACCAAAAAGGCTTCGGTGTTATGCGCACTGCGCAAGGTGTTGGTGCCGACGGCACGCACACTGCCCGGCGGCATATCGCGCAGCCGCTGACCAAAGCGCTCCAAACAAGCCAGCGCCCGTTGTTGCGCGGCCTCTGCTAGGTTTTTCCGGGCATCCAGCCCAGCGGCGAGGCGCACCGGTTCGCGCAAGCGATCCACGACGTGAATCTGACCATCGTCGATATGCGCCACGATCATATGAAAACTGTTGGAGCCGAGATCGACGGCGGCGACAGTTTTCGGCGGATTTTTATCTAAGGAAAAAAGACCAAGCATAACGAGGGCGGCTCTTGGTTGGAAAAGGGGTCACTAAGTACATAGACCTCACTCATCTCATATAAGACATTTACCACAAAGGCACAAAGACACCAAGTCACACAAAACTAAGAAAACTAAACACTCAAAAATGGTCAAAGAAAAGTATCGCTCTTTTACTTAACTTGAATTGGTGAAATCAGTCTTTGTGTACCTTCGTGTCTTTGTGCCTTTGTGGTGCGCTAAAAATCAAGACAATTAGGGGTCTACTACTTAAGCAGTGACGAAAACGGCTATTTGCTGTCGAGAATCTGCTCCAGCCGATTGCACACGGTTTTCAGCACTTCAATGCGGGCAAATTGTTTGTCATTGCCCGCCACCAGCGTCCAGGGCGCATAGCTGGTGCTGGTGCGCACCACCATGTCGTTGACGGCGAGGGCATAAGTATCCCATTTTTCACGGTTACGCCAGTCTTCTTCGGTGATTTTATGGCGTTTATAGGCGATCTGCTCGCGCTCTTTGAAACGCTTGAGTTGCTCGTCTTGGCTGATATGCAGCCAGAATTTCACCACCATCGTGCCGTGATTAACCAGCATTTCTTCAAAGTTATTGATTTCCAAATAAGCACGCATCCATTCATGTTCGGTGGCAAATTGCTCCACCCGTTCCACCAACACCCGCCCATACCAGGAACGGTCATAAATGGTAAAGGTGCCAGCGTGGGGAATGTGCCGCCAAAAACGCCATAAATAATGGTGCGCCCGTTCTTCATCGGTGGGGGCGGCGGTGGAAATCACTTGGCGCAAACGGGCGTCCATCGCTTGCGACATACGCCGAATCGCCCCGCCTTTGCCGCCCGCATCCGGGCCTTCAAACACGATGACGCTGGACACCCGTTTTTCTTCAGCAGCCCACACCAAGCGTTGCAGCTTGCCTTGCCACAGTTCGATTTGGTGACGGTAGGTTTTATCGTCGAGCCGCTGGCTTAAATCAATGGTGTCTAACACCGTGCGGTTTGCCTTGGAAGCAGGAAAGGGTTCAAGCACGGGCGCGGTTTCGCTGTTCTCGCCGACGGGCTGTGACTGCGGGCTGCTTTGGGCCGCATCGGCTTCCAGGCATTTACGCACCACGTCTAACACGATGCGTCCGACGGTCAGATTCCGATAACGCTCGTCTTTGGCTTCTACCAAGTGCCAAGGCGCTTCCCCGGTGTCGGTGTGGCGAATCGCCCGTTCAGCGGCAAACTGAAACTCGTTGTAGAGTTCGACATGCCGCCAGTCGCGTTCAGACACGCGGCGGATGGCACCGGGGTCTTTTTCCATTTTTTTCAAGCGCTTAATCTGGTCTTTCTGCGACAGATGCAGCCAAAACTTGATAATAATCGCCTTGTCTTGCTCTTGCATGGTTTCAAAACGGCGGATATGCGCCAGTTCTTCATCCAAGCCATTCACGTCCAGTTGTTTGTAGGCATAGTCCCGAATGGGGTCTACATACCAGCCGCCAAAAAAGATGCCGATACGTCCCCGTGCCGGTAATTTGCGCCAATAACGCCAGTATTTAGGCCGTTCCCGCTCTTCATCGGTGAGCCGCTCGAAAGAGGAAGTCTCAATGCCACGCGGATCTAACCATTCATTGAGTACATTCACCACCTCGCCGCGTCCCGCCCCGTCGGTACCCGTGATCAAGATGATCACCGGACGCTTGGTGTTGGTTAGCGCAAACTGCATTTGTAATAATTCGGCTCTTAAATCAGGTAATTGTGCCTTATAGTCGGCCTTGCTGATCTGTCTGTCTAATTCCACTGCTTCAAACATGCGAATCTCCTTTACTTTCTGATGTATTGGCCTTTTTATCACACCTGCGGCGGCAGAGAAAGGCAAATGCGCGAAGTGGGCGTGGTTGACCACCGTGCTTGGGGGTAATTATCCCGCTGGTTAGGCGCTTATTTCCCCAACATTTGATACAGAATCGGAGCCAGTACCAGGCTGACCAACACCGAAAATCCCATCCCAAAGATGATCGTCACGGCCAAAGGTTGCAGCATTTCGCCGCCTTCTCCCCAGCCCAAGGCCAGCGGCAACATGCCGATAATCGTGGTCAGCGTGGTCATAAAAATCGGCCGCAACCGCAAGCTGGCGGCGGTCAGCACGGCGTCGCGCACGGCGATGCCCGCTTCGCGCTGTTGTTCGATGGTTTCCACCAGGATAATCGTGTTATTCACCACCATCCCAGCCAACATAATCAAGCCCAACCAAACCGGCATCGACAACGGCAGCTTTAACCAGAACACCGCCAACGCCACCCCGGTGATCGAAAATGGCACACTCAAGATAATAATCAAGGGGTTGCGCAGAGATTCATATTGCACGGCCATCACCACAAACACCAAAAACACCGCCAAGCCCAACAAAGCGGCGCTCACCCGCTGGCTGTCTTGCAGCGATTTACCGCTACCGCCATCGTCGTAAATATAGCCGCTGGGCAAGGGTAACTCGGCGAGACGTTGATTCACTTCCGCCAACACCTCGCTCAGCGCCCGGCTGCCATCCAGGGTCGCGCTGATTTCGACGGCGCGGCGTTGCTGGGCGCGAAAAATTTCTGCGGGCACCGAAATCCAGCGCAAGTTCGCCAGATCGCCCAAACGCACCGCCACCCTTTGGTCGTTATACAACAGCACATCGGCCAGCGCGTGCGGATTATTCAGCAAGCCCGGAGACAGGCGTAAGCGAATATCGACTTGGCGATCCCCTAGGATCAAATAGCCGACGATCCGGCCCCGCAGCACGGTTTCCAGGGTGCTGCCGATGCTGTCGAGCTTGAATCCCAAATCGGCGGCCCGCTGTCTATCAACTTCAATTGCCAATTCTTGTTCGACTTCTTCGGCAGAATGTTTGAGATTGCGCAAGCCGGGTATGCCTTTTAAGCGCCCTAAAGCCTGTCCTGCCAGCGTAGTTAACACCGTCAAATCATCGCCTTGGATACGCAAACTCAAATCATCGTCCCCTTGACTGAGGCGAATGCCCCGGATGCCAGGCACGCGCATCCGCACCTGCACCCCCACTAAATTCAGCGCATCCACCTTGGCCTGGATTTTTTTCAGCCAGCCCCGTGAATCCACGGCACGCTCGGCGGGCGGGCGCAATTGCACGTCCAAACTGCTGCGATTGGTGGCTTCGGTTTGCGAACGACCAAACACCGAGCCGCCAATGACTGCATACACGGTGGCCACTTCGGGCTGGCTGAGCAGTAATACTTCCAACTGCTCGACCAGTTTATCCATTAAATTCAAAGAAATACCGGGGTCTGCCACCACGCTGATAGAAACCCGCCCTTCATCCATATCCGGCAAAAAAGTCTGGGTGCCGTGGCGCAACACCTCGACACTCAGCCACAGCGCAATCACAAACAGCGGCAACAACAGCCACCAGCCGCGCAAGCTTTGGCGCAAACTCCAAAGATAGGCCCGCAGCGCCCAATTGGGCGGCTTTGGCGCAGACAGCGGCGGGGCGGGCACTCGCGCCGCCAACGCCGGCACCAACGTAATTGCGACCAGCAGCGCGGCTATCGTTGACGCGGCGATGGTAAAAATCAGTTCACGAAACAACAAGCCAGTCAGTCCGCCAATGAATAAAAAGGGCAGAATAGAAGCGAGGTTGGTGGTGGTAGACGCCACGATAGCGCTGTTGATCTCACTGGCCGCCGTCACCGCGTCATCAATATAGGTGGGAGCGGTTAGCAACCGCGATTCCCCTGGTGTGGGAGCGGTTTGCAACCGCGATTCCTCAGGTGCTTGCGACCAAGACTGCTGATGACGGCTAATGTTTTCCAACATCACAATCGCACTGTCCACCAACATCCCGATCCCCAGCGCCAAGCCGCCCAAACTCATCAGATTGAGCGTTAAACCGCCCAAACTCATCAAAGCCAAAGTCACCATCAGCGCCAACGGAATCGCACTGCCGATAATCAATGTCCGCCGCAAATCACCGAGAAACAGCCACACCACCACCATCGCCAGCAAAGCCCCGCTGAGTGCGGCATAACCCGCATTACTCAAAGCGTTGCGCACATACACCGCCTGATCGCTGACGGTGGCAACTTGAATATCCGGCGGCAATAATTTTTGCGCTTGCAGCCAAGCCAGCCGTTCATACACCGCTTCCACGGCGGTCACGGTATTGGCTTGCGGTTGTTTTTGAATAGAAATTTTTAAGCCCGGCAAGGCATTGAGGCGAATCCGTAATTTTTCGTCCTCATGGCCTTCAATAATTTGCGCGACCTCGCCCAGCGTCAGCGGATGCCCATCGGGGCGCTTAGAAGGCAGGGGAATCGCCGCCAATTCGCTGCTGCTGCCAAACCGCCCGGCTAAGCGAGCGCTGGTTTCCTGGCCTGGCATCCGCAAGCGACCCAGCGGCGTTTCCGCATTGTTTTGGCGCAAGGCATCGATCACGTCTTGTACGTCCAGGCCGAAAGCGTGCAGCCGTTGCGGATCGGGCAAAATCTGGATTTCACGCACCAAGCCGCCGCCGACTTCCACCGCCGCCACACCCGGCAAATTCAAAAACCATTTAGAAAATTCGTAATCCGCCCAAGTGCGCAATTCCACAGCATCTTTCAGCGGCGAATTGACCACCAATTCCAACACTGGAATTTGTGACGGATCACGTTTGAAAATAATCGGCGGATCAACGGTGTCTGGCAACAACCGCCGCGCCCTGTCCAAGCGGGTGCTGGCATCACGCAAAGCCAAATCGATGTCTTTGCCATAAGGAAAAGCCAGGTCTACTGAACTGCGGCCTTCGTTGGTACGCGATTGCACCGAGATGGCATCTTCGGTAATCGCCAATTGCTCTTCCAATTGTCGGGTTACCCGGTCTTCCATCACCCCAGCCGGAATGCCGGAATCGAGTACCCGCACCCGCACTTCGGGATAGATGATATGCGGCAACAAATCAATGCCCAGGCTGCTCAGCGAAAACGCGCCCAACACCATCACCGCCAAGGCGATCATCACCACCCCTATCGGGTGATGAATCGACCAAGCGGCTAAGCCGCCACCGCGAGTACGGACTGCTTCGGTCATGGGGCTGATCCTGGCTGGCACATTTTCACAGCACCTGGCGTTCCCAACGCCAGACCAAGGGCTTCAACCAAGTTGCACGGGCAGGCCCTAGCCGCACAAAGTGCGGCCCCGGCGGCAGCAAGCGCCAAGCGGCGGCAGGAAAACGGGCTTGCGACCCGCTGCCCAAATAGCCCGCAGCGGGCAACAAATACGGGTTAGGACTCCATTCCAGCAACCAAGCGTCACGCCACGCTTTGGGGATCGGCCAGCTTGGCGGAGCAATCTGGGGTTCGTTGGGTTCTTGTACGCCATAGTCGATGCTGCGTGGTTGCCAAGATTCCAACGGCAATTGTTGAAACCAGCGCCCCAGCGGCATCGCCCAATGACCCTGATAATGTTTATTCATAAACCGCAGATGCGATTCGTGATTGAAAACGGATTTCTGTCCGCGTTCTTGCGGTGCGCAACTGCCAAAGCGATGCACGACTTCTGCCGCAGGCACACAATACAATTCAAAGCCAGCCTGGCGCAGCCGCAAGAACAGATCGCTGTCTTCGTAATACAAAAAAAACTGTGGATCAAACAGGCCGCCCACCCGTTCCAAGGCACTGCGCCGCAATAACACATGACCGCCCGACAAGCTGTCTTGCGGTATCGGCAGTTGACTGTGCCAACAATGCAGCGCCGCACGACGCCGATACAGGCTATAACCCCAGGTGAGCAAACCGCCCAGGCTGCCGCGTGCGCCTTGGAGAAAAGGATGCCAAGGGCCGGGCACTAGATTGGGCGGCAATAAAAATTGGCGGCTGTCGTCCCAATAGATCCGAGGCCCGCACGCGGCTGCTTGCGGATGGCTTTCCAGAAAGGCCAATAACTGGGGCAAAGCACCGGGGAGCAAATGCGCATCGGGATTCAACAGCAACACAAAAGGCTGCCGAGTGCGGGCGTAGACCAGATTACAAGCCGCGCCGAAGCCCAAATTACGGTCGTTGATCAGCAATTGACAAGTGCCGCTGAGTTCGCGCTGCAAGTGCGCGGCTTCAGAGGCTAAGCCCGAATTGTCCACCACCCACACTTCGACCGCCACGCCTTGATTGAGTACAGAACGGGCAGCGCGAACGGCGTCAGCGGCCAGTTTATAATTGACGATAATCACCGCAATCGACATCAGCACACCCGCGCCAACACATGAAAAGCCAACGTCTCAAGGCTGGTCTCGTTGATGTCAAACCCTGCGGCGCGACCACTTGCCAGCGCCTTGCTCAGCGCTGCTGGTGGCGACAAGCGCACGGGCTGGGTGTGGACGATTTGAAAGCCCGCCGTTTGCAACAGCAACTGCAAACTATGCTGGGTAAAAAAGCGCAAATGGGTGTTACACAACAGTCCAGCGGGCACATAATCCCAACGGCCTGCCAGCAAGTCCTCAATCAGGCTCCAGTGGCCGACATTCGGCACGCTGAGCAACAACCAGCCTTGGGGTTTCAGACACTGCTCGCGAATCCGTCGCAGCAAAGCTTCGGGTTCAGCCAAGTGTTCCAAGGTGTCTAAACAGCTTACGCAGTCGTAGCGTTCGTCTGGGGTGAACTGCAAAGCATCGCCGACCCACACCTGATCCAGACGTTCACGCGCCGCCGCCGCCGCCAGTGGATCGAGTTCCAAACCGACCACGCGGCAGCCACGCGCGGCTTTGACCGCCGCGCCAAATTCGCCCCGTGCGCAGCCGATGTCCAGCAAACTCGCCAACGGCGTTGGCAACAGCGGCAATAAGTCGTCACGGCTGTGCTGGTAATAATCGAAAAAGGCATGGACAAACACGCTGGGCACACAGGCGCAGGCCAAAGTGGTCGCCACGTTGATCGGCGTGGCTGGCAACTGCGCAGGCAAAGCGGCCCGGCGCACTAACAGCAACAGCGGTTCGCGCCCGTCGTAGGTTTTTAGCGTAGTCTGAGCAGCCAATCCCGCCGTGTAGCGCTCAAAGCCGCGCAGACTTAGATAAGGCGGCACAGCCGACGGGTGATCGCGCAAATCGGCAGGCAGCACCGCCGCGAGTTCGGGATGGGCGTCTAACACCTGCGCTAATTGCGTGATTCCCTGCGCACTGAGCAACAGGCCCGGTTCGCGCACCAACAACAGATAATCGGCTTGGCTGCGCTGTATCGTCTCAGACAGCGCGGCGGGCGTATCGCTGACGATCACCCTGGCACTAGTCGGCAGGGCTTGGAGGAATTGGCGATAAGCCAGGCGCAATTCGGCGGAATGGGTGTAGCTCGGCGGCAGATAAAACAGCACGTCGAGGCTGTGCGCGGGAATGGTCACGGGACGGCTCAAGCGCGTAACTTGTCTGGCAAAGTCGCCGCCAGCGCCCCGATATTGCCCGCACCCAGCGTGAGTACGATGTCGCCGTCCCGGATGATCTTGGCCAGCACCGCTGGCACTTCAGCGGGTTGCTCCACAAAATGCACTTCGCCCAGATCGCCTTGGTGTGCCCGCAATGCGCGATACAAACTGGTGCCGTCGGCTCCCACGATGGGTAATTCTCCAGCGGGATACACGTCTAGCAACACCAGCGGGTTCAATTCCCCCAACACCTGGACAAAATCGGCAAACAGGTCGCGGGTGCGGGTGTAGCGATGTGGTTGAAACACCACCACCAAGCGCCGTGTCGGCCAACCAGCGCGAATGGCATTGACCGTCGCCTGGACTTCGCGGGGATGATGGCCGTAGTCATCGACCAACAACACCGAACCTGACGCAGTTTGCACCTCGCCCAAGATTTGAAAACGCCGCCCGATGCCTTGAAAACCTTGCAGCGCGCGGCCTATCGCCGCATCCGGCACGCCCAATTCATGCGCCACACAGATCGCGGCCAGTGCGTTGCTGACATTGTGACGGCCTGGCAAATTGAGAGTGACTTGTAGCCAGTCGGGGCAATCGCTGCGCGAGACTTTGAACTGAGTCACGGTGCCGGTTTGATGAATCTCGGTTGCGTACACATCAGCGTCTGGGGTCAAGCCGTAGGTCAGCACCGGTTTACTGAGTTGCGGCAAGATTTCGCGGATCACCGGGTCATCGAGACACAACACCGCCAAGCCATAAAACGGCAATTGCAACAAGAAGTTGACGAAGGTTTCGCGCAGCTTGTTAAAATCGCCGTCGTAAGTGTCCATGTGATCGGCGTCGATGTTGGTGACGATGGTCATCACCGGATGCAGATGCAGGAATGAGGCATCGCTTTCATCGGCTTCTGCCACCAAATAATCCCCCGCCCCCAGCGACGCATTGCTGCCGATGCTGTTGAGACGACCGCCGATCACGAAAGTGGGTTCCAGACGCCCTTCCGCCAGAATGCTGGCGCACAGGCTGGTGGTGGTGGTTTTGCCGTGCGTGCCTGCCACGGCGATGCCTTGGCGAAAGCGCATCAATTCGCCCAGCATTTCGGCGCGGCGCACCACTGGGATGCGCTGTTCGCGAGCGGCAACGATTTCTGGATTGGTTTCAGGAATCGCGGTGGAACGCACCACCACGTCGGCTTCCTGGATATTAGCGGCCTGATGACCGATGAAAATTTTGATCCCGAGATCGGTGAGGCGAGCGGTCATCGCGCCCGCCTGCGCGTCGGAACCCGAGATCGCATAGCCCAAGTGGTGCATCACTTCAGCGATGCCGCCCATGCCCACGCCGCCAATCCCCACGAAGTGGATGTGACGCACGCGGCCTTGGCGGTTCATGATAAAACGGTGTTTGTCGAGATTCATAGAGTCAGAAAATCACGGTGAGCGGTGGACGGGGCATTGTGCAGGCCAAGGCGGGCTTTGTCTAGGCATTTGCCTGGAGTGATTTTGTTCGGAGTGCCAAACCGAAGTTTGGCACAGCGCCGCGTGTGTTTGCGGCGCTCACGCGTTATAAAATACTGCGGGATAACGTATAAAACCCCGAACTGCGTATCAAAGCCGTGTGCCAAACTACGGTTTGGCACTCCCAAATCAAACATGAGTAAACATCAGCGCCGTCAGAATAAAATCCAGCCCCAAAGTCGCCAGCGAGCCGTTGACCACGGCGCGAGTGGTGGCGCGGCTGACGCCTTCAGAAGTGGGTTCTGCGTCATAGCCTTCATACACCGCGATCCAGGTCACTACCAAACCAAACACCAGACTCTTGATCACACCATTGGCGATGTCATCGACCACATCCACGCTGGCTTGCGTCGCCCAATACGAACCCACATCCACGCCCAGCAGACTCACCACCACCAAATGACCACCGAGGATGCCCACCGCGCTGAAAATCGCCGCCAGCAACGGCACCGATAAGATGCCCGCCAACAAACGCGGCGCAATAATCCGATGCATCGGATTGATCGCCATCATTTCCATCGCCGACAATTGCTCAGTGGCTTTCATCAAACCGATTTCCGCCGTGAGCGCAGAACCAGCGCGGCCTGCAAATAAAATCGCAGTGAGGACTGGCCCCAGTTCACGCACCAGCGTCAAAGACACCATCACGCCCAAGGATTCAGTTACCCCAAAATTACTCAGAATATTATAGCCTTGCAGTCCCAACACCATGCCGACAAACAAGCCCGACACCAAAATGATCGACAGCGACAACACACCGACAAAATACATTTGCTTAATCAATAAGCTGGGCCGAAAAAACAAGGCCGGCATCCCCGCCAAGGCACGCACAAAGAACAGGTTGGCACGACCCAAACGGGCAAAACCCGCCAAGGTATGGTGCCCAAGAAGCTGGATAGGATTCATTGCGACTGCACTCCGGTGAGTAAATCTTCGGCATAATTCGGCGCAGGATAATGGAAAGGCACCGGCCCATCGGCCTCAAAGTGCATGAATTGCTTGATCAACGGCGCGGCAGAGGCATTCAACTCATCAGGCGTGCCGTGACCGACCACTTTGCCATCCGACAGCACATAGGCATAGTCGGCGATGCTGCACACCTCATGAATATCATGCGAAACAATCACGCTAGTCAGCCCCAGCGCATCGTTGAGGGTACGAATCAAGCGCACCAGCACCCCCATTGAAATTGGGTCTTGGCCGGTAAAAGGCTCGTCGTACATGATAAACATCGGGTCTAAAGCTATCGCCCGCGCCAGCGCAACCCGCCGCGCCATCCCGCCCGATAACTCGCTGGGCATCAGGTGTTGCGCCCCCCGCAAACCCACCGCCTGAAGTTTCATCAACACCAAGTGACGCACCAACGACTCGGATAAATTCGTGTGTTCGCGCAGCGGAAAAGCGATATTGTCATACACGCTGAGATCGGTGAGTAAAGCACCGCTTTGAAACAACAAGCTCATGCGTTTGCGCAGCGTATACAGCGCCTTGAGCGACAATTCCGGCACTTCCTGACCGTCCACCCGGACACTGCCCGCATCCGGGGCCAACTGGCCGCCAATTAAACGCAGCAAAGTGGTTTTCCCAGTGCCCGAAGGCCCCATGATCGCCGTCACTTTGCCCCGCTGAAAATCCATATCCACCCCATCAAAAATCGAACGCGATCCCCGCGCAAAACGCAGATCACGGATTTTAACCAGGGGTTCGTCACTCGTATTCGGCATGATAGTTTCCTTTAGCAACAATCGCGGGGACGGAACCCCGCGCTACCCTAGTTATACCTTAAACACCTTCATCACCTCATCCCCCAGGTGATTGATCACCTTCACCGCGATGCGCCCAGACTTGGGTTTCTCAAAAGGCCGTGAAGTATCACTGTTTAAGGTGGCCCAGGCTTCGGCGTTAATCTCGGCTTTCAGCGTGGTTTTCAAGGCAGTATACGGATCATTTGCGCCGAGAAAATAGGCGTGACGGACAAAAAAACTCTCTTCGTTGTAATCGGTGTCGATAAACCAGCAAGCAATCCCCTCCGCACCGTGACTGATCACCTCGCCAGTTTGCGGTTTGAACACATCCACGCCGTTCACCTTCACCCGCCACTTGCCGTCCGGTTGGTTGAACAGCGTAATATCCGGCTCGCCGAAAATCACAAACAAGTTTCCCTTGCCCGTGTTTTTCAATTCATCCGCCATATGCAGATCAGCATTCATACGCGCTTTGAGTACCGGAATCCGGCCTAATTTACTGAATTCAGTGGCGCGGGCCTCGTAATTAAAGGCGCAAGCGATGAGTACATCGAAACCCGCATCGCCACATTCGCGGGCAGCTTCAACCAGATCAGCGCGTTGCACCGTGCCGAATTCCGCGCCGATGAAAATGCCCGCCCGTTTTTCCGCGTCGCCTTCCTGGTAACGGCCTTCGGCGCAGACCAAATCACCCGGCCAAGGCGTGAGTGCGGTAAATGTGATGCGGTCATCTTTATGCGCTTGCTGAACGCCAGCGGTTTTGAGGTTTTCCAGAATCATCTGCGGAAAAGAGCGGCTGGCGGCGTAAGCGGCGCGGTCGTCATTCAGGGTATCGATCAATTCGTCGTTTTCGTCCACGCCCAACATGCGGTGCGGGCTGAGGCTCTCGACGGTGAACGGCCCAGCGACGCGCACACATTTTTTGTTGTCATAGGGTTTATCGTAAAGGGTTTCAAACTCGGCTTTAGCGGCGATGGATTTATCGATTTCCTGTTGTCTGGCGATACGCGCTTGCCACCAATCAGCGTGGAGTTGGCGCAGAGTCCCGCCTTCGCTTAGAGTCCCGGTTTCGCTTAGAGTCCCGCCTTTAGGCGGCGCTTGGTACAGAGTCCCGGCTTCAGCCGGTACTTGGTGTAGAGTCCCGGCTTCAGCCGGTGTAGTGCCCTGCTTATCAAGCGCATTCACAACCCCCGGCCCCGCTTTATCTGCCTGCATCTCACCGCCTAAAGGCGGGACTCTAAGGGACGGAAACTCCCTGGGAATTTCCCACTCCTGCCAGTTTTGCTGGAGCGCCGCGTTCAACTGCGCCCGCAACGGCTCCAGCGTCGCCTGCCACTTCTCCCAAATCACATCAATTTCCGCGTTGTTGGCGATAGATTTCAGCGTGATATGCGGCACCCGCTCATAAACGAAACCGTGACGGATGTCCCCGTGTACCGGCTGTTTACTCGGCGGGCTGCGGGTGACTTCGGCTTCCTTGAGTTGGCCTTCGCGAGAATCCGCCAACAGATAAGACGGATAGCGTGCGCCCATCAGCCGGGCACGGGCCAGCGCCAACGCCACCCGCGAGGTGTCTATCGTGATCCAACGGCGGCCCCATTGCTCGGCGACATAAGCAGTCGTGCCGGAACCGCAGGTCGGATCTAGCACGAGATCGCCGGGATCGGTGGACATGAGGAGGCAGCGTTCGATGACCTTTGCGCTGGTCTGAACAACGTAAGTCTTCGCGTCTATGTATCCAGGACGGTTGGTATCGTCCCAAAGATTAGTAATCGGCTGAATCGCAAAATCATCCAAGAAACGCACATAGCGAATGCTGTTTGTCGAGCTTTCAATTCGATTTGCCTTCGCAAGTCTCGGCATTCCCTCCAGCGAGGTTTTCCAGTGCGCGTTGTGTCCACAGATGTATTTTTTCCCTTGAAAGAGAAATTCACTGCTTCCACTTGCGGTTGAACCTTGGGAAGTAATTCCGTCAAGTGAATATGGCCTGATCAATTCTCCGCGCTCCAGCCGGGCTTTGACTTCAGGAACTCCAAGATTTGGTCGGCTCATGTCTGGAAGCTCCGCCCTTGAGTGCGCCCACCCTCCACCCTCACGAAGACCTTTCTCTTGAAAGAGCTGCCGATATTTCAGCATCTGCTTATTTTTCGCATACAAAATCAAATAGTTGAAAATATTTCCCAAGTCAGACGCAGATTGTCCACCTGTGGTAACGAAAGGAATGAGAGCGATTTTATTGTCACTCCCGAAAATTTCATCCAGAAGCGCCGTGATGTAATGGAAGTTTTCATCGCCGATTTGCACAAAAATGGAACCGGACTCGGTGAGCAGGTCACGCGCCACCGTCAAGCGATCCCGCAAATAACTCAAATACGAATGAATGCCGTCGCGCCAGGTGTCGCGGAAGGCTTTCACCTGCTCCGGCTCGCGGGTGATGTGGGCGGCGTTGCCGTCCTTCACGTCGCGGCTGGTGGTAGACCACTGAAAGTTACTGTTGAACTTGATGCCATAAGGCGGATCCAAGTAAATGCACTGCACCTGTCCGCGCAGCCCTTCGCGCTCGGCCAGCGACGCCATGACCTGAAGCGAGTCGCCCAGAATCAGGCGGTTGCTCCAGTTTTGATCATGGGCGTAGAACTCGGTTTTGTCCGCCCCTTTGGGTATCCCATTGAAATCCGCAAACAAATCGGCAGTGAGTTGCCCGGCTTCATATTGGCTTTCCTGAGTCTGGCGCAGCAAGTCATCAATCAGCGCCTTGGGATGCACCTTTTCCTGGATATACAGCGGCGGGGCGTGAACCACCAAATCCGACCAGTCTTGTTCATCTTTACCTCGCCAAACCAGTTGCGGGTCTAAGTCGAGGTTGCGCGGATAGCGAATGGTCTGGGGATTTTTCTGCGCGTCATGGATGAGAGATTGATCTTCGGCGGTGGGAATGTTTTTCCGTTTGGCCTCGTCGTGAGTCAAAGTCTCAACGGATTTTAGCGTGGGTTTCTTAGCCATACTGCTCAGGTGTCCAGGGTTCAGGGGTTTTCTGGTAGCACGGGGTTCCGTCCCCGTGCGTGTGTCGCGGGGACGGAACTCCGCGCTACCGAGGCTGCAATCATTTTCTCGCTCCCACGCTCCAGCGTGGGAGTGTATATCTCGTCGCTCCAGCGGCGAGTTTCGACCCGCCACTACGCGCCGCTGGAGCGACGCGGTAGGCATTCCCACGCTGGAGCGTGGGAACGAGAGAAGGCGGATACGGCGCAAACAGACGCGCCTTAATCCGCCCTACAGGCCGCAATCATTTGATTAAATTCCGCTTCAATTTGATACATCTCGGTGAATTCGGCAAACGCCCAGCGACCACACTGTTTGAGGTTATTCACGCCGGGCACCCAGTAGGTGTCCATCGTGGCTTTCTTTTCCTTGGCATCTTCACGCCGATAGCCTTTGATTTCAACCACCAGGTGTAACAAGTCGTCGGGGCCGTGGTTGTCATCCACTAACACGATGAAATCCGGCAGATATTTGCGCGTTTCTGAGCCGTAGCGATAGGGCACTTCCAGGCCGAGACCGTGATTTTTGACATAGGCGCGCACCTGCGGATGGGCTTCGGCGACGCGGCAGAATTCCGCTTCCCAATCGCTGTCGAGTATCACCCAGTTAATCGGGCAGGCGTGTGCGCTGGTTTGCCAGCGTTCGGTTCTGGAGGTGTTAAAGCGCACCTGCTGGGTCGAGCCGCTGGGATTATAGGGGTCGAGCAGGGCTTTGACTGGGCGTTCGCCTTGAAAGCGCCGGGTGATCGCGGCGGTGATTTTGTTGCAGGCCATGTCCGCCAGTTCTTGGTACATAAGCTGGGCCGGATAAGTGCCGCCTCGGCAGTCTAAATAGCCGTTGAGCCATTGCTGAGTAATCTGTTTCAACTGGCCGAACAGGTGCAGCTTGGGTTCTTCGCCGGGATCGCGCCATTTGCTGTAGAGCAGGCGTTGGGTGAGATGAAACAACACCGTGGCAGGCCGCAGGTTGTCGAGGTGCGCCACGGTGAGGTCTACGCCTTCGCCGATGATGCCTTCGTTGCGGCTTTGCGTGGGGCCGGTGAGGTCGGGGGTGAGAATGAGGCGGGATTCCTCGTTGAACTCGGCGCTCAGGCGTTCTTCGGGCAGTTCAATCCGATAGCCTTCCACGCGGGGAAAGCGGATTTCGAGGGCGTCGCGTTCCGGGCGCATCGCCCTGACTTGTATCGTCTCACGCGGCGGCTGTGGCGGGGCGATAACGGGCTTGGCGGTGAAGTCAAAGGGAATGCCAAAGACATCGGCATATTCGACGTTGAACAGCCCTTGCTCGTTCAATTCGTAAGACTGGCGGCGCAAAGCGCGACCGATGACTTGTTCGCACAGCAGTTGTGTGCCGAAAGCGCGCAGGCCGAGGACATGGGTGACGGTGTTGGCGTCCCAGCCTTCGGTGAGCATGGAAACCGAGACCACGCAGCGGATGGAGCCGCCGAGTTGTCCCGGTTTGCCCACGGTGTTCATCACTTCGCGCAGCAAGGCTTGATCGGTGATGGCGTCACCGGCACGCGCATCGCGGCTACGTTCGACGATCTCGCGGCGGAATTGCTCGATTTCTTCGCTGGCTAGGCTGCGAAAATTGTCGTCCAACGCATCGCCCGCTTCGAGTTGTTCGCTGTCGATCAGCAGGGTATTGGGACGCGGCAAGGGCTGGCCGGTGTCGTCAAAGTTGCGAAACAGGGCCAGGCGGCCCTGTTCCAAAGTGCTGCGACCGTCTGGCTGAGTGCGGTGGAAACCGGCAATGAAGTCGTAGACCAGCTTCGAGATGGCGGTGTTCTGGCAGACGATGATAAAACAGGGCGGGACTTTGATGCCGTGCGCTTGCCACAGCGCGAAGGTCTTTTCGTAATGTCCATACAGTGCCTGAAGTGCAGTTTGCAGGCGGGCGGGCAGTTTGAGGGGATCGAGTGCTTCGCCTTGGCCGCGCCCCTTTTTGGGCATGTCTTTGCGGATGTTTTCCCAGAGGTTGCGAAACATCGGCATTTCTTCGCCGGGGATGTTTTCCGCCACCGGCACCCGTGGCAATTTGACGATGCCGCACTCTATCGCATCCATCAGCGAGAAATCACTCATTGTCCACGGGAACAGCGTGCCTTCGGCATAACCAGAACCGCGCAGAAAAAACGGTGTGGCGGACAGGTCAATCACGCGGGCGACGCCCAGCTTGCGTTTGACCGATTCCAGGCCGGAAATCCACAGGCGGGCGGCTTCGTTGTTTTTCGCCGCTTCTTTTTTGTCGTCGCCTTTCAGCGTCTCGTCTGCCTGGTCTTGCGGTTTTTCCCGATAACAATGGTGCGCTTCATCGTTGATCACCCAGATGTTTTTCAAACCCATCAATTCGGGCATGACGCGCTGAATCATCTGGCCTTCAGTTTCGAGGGTGCTGGGGGCCTCGCCAGTGCGTCCCTGAAGCAGTTGCCGTCCACCTTTGGAAATCGCCAAGCGCTCGCGCAGTTTGAAGGCGTGATAATTGGTGATGACAATTTTGGCCCGGCTCATCTGGCTGAGCAGGTCACTGGGCAATAGTTCGCGGTCTTTGTAGTAACTATTCGGATCATTGGGTTGCAGCACCCGCAGCCGATCTTTGATGGTCAGGCCGGGGGCGCAAATCAGAAAACCCCGGGTGAACTGTTTGCTGGCGGGACGATGTACGGCGTTGACAGTTTGCCAAGCCATGAGCATCGCCATCACCGTGGTTTTGCCCGCGCCAGTGGCGAGTTTCAGCGCCAGCCGCAACAGTTCTGGGTTGGCATCCTGGTTCGCTGCCGCCAGATGTGCCAACAAGCGTTTGCCGGACTTGGACAGCGGCGCGACTTCGGACAACCAGATGGCGGTTTCTACGGCTTCTATCTGACAGAAAAACGGTCGCACGCCGTTGAACGGGTGATGACGCCAGTGTTGCAATAAGCGAGCGGTCTCCGGCGTGACTTGCCACTGATTGGCATTGGGCAGGGCACGCCAAGTATTCACCTGGCTACGCACTTCATTGATGATCGAGGTGGGGTCATATTGCTGGACAGCGGTGGACAAGCCGGTGCTGTCCCCCAAAATCAGCGCGTCCTGGACGCTGGCCCCTTTGCGTTTTTTGGGGTTGGGAATCGGCGTGATGAATTCGGCACGGCGGCGGGTTTCAATAATCTGTTGGGTGGGTTGTCCGTCTTGATCCAGTTCCCAATGCCGCTGGGGCATGGCGTAAGGGGAGTTCAGAATCGGTTGGTCAAAGAAAGGATTGGACATGGATTTGACACCCGCAGGGTAAGGGTAAGTAGCAGACTCTTTATATTAACATCTGGCTCGCCACAGAGGCACAAAGACACCAAGGTACACAAAGACTGATTTCACAACTGAAAACTCCGAAAAACTTTTTCTGCCTATAGTAAAATCAATAACTTAGGAAAAAACCGCTCTACCTAAAATCAATGACTTACGGACTTTTTAGGAGTTTTCAGTTCCCTTCGACTCCGCTCAGGGAACGAGCGAGAAAGCGAACTTATTTCATCCACGAAAAACACAAAAAACACGAACCCTATACCGGTCATTTTCGTGTCTTTCGTGTTGTTCGTGGACAAGTCAGTACGCGGATTTCCAAGCTCCAGCTTGGGAACCAGCGAGAAAGCGAACTTATTTCATCCAC
>Ga0066601_10000061_pt1 | contig 49837 bp, 1 predicted proteins | sample Medcelwee11metaG_FD_59487 | JGI IMG/M metagenome (GOLD analysis project Ga0066601, IMG submission 59487) | Freshwater pond sediment microbial communities from the University of Edinburgh, under environmental carbon perturbations - Medium... | ecosystem: Environmental > Aquatic > Freshwater >... | reverse complement strand
CGGTTTTTCTCTGCGTACTTTGCGCCTCTGCGGTGAATATTGGTTTTATAGGTAGGCAGTGCAAACGCTCCAGACAAACCGCTTACTTGCCATCACCGCCTTTTTTTTGCATTATGCGATGCACAGGAATAATTTAGCTTGTCATGTTCTGAAACATAAATCGCCGCCGCTAGGCCCAATAGCGATAAAATCCTTCACCCGGTTTTGCATTATGCGATAATTGCACCTAATTGCCCTGAGTTTCCCAAGATTTTTAATAATAAAAACAATAGCTTGCAACATGGAATTGATGTTGCATCAGCATAGCAGTCTATCCTCTACTAGGTAGGAATCCCCATGCGTACTAAAAACACCCCCAGCATCCCCCAGCCCCCCTTCAAAAAACGTCAGCCCCTGCTGTTTGAACGTTTAGAAGACCGGGTATTGCTCAGCGCCGACCCCATTGCCTCGCTGGCGTTAGGGGATGTGGATTTAGCGCATGATTTTGGTTCTCAAGCCCCCTGGGTTGCCGATCAGCCACTCATCACCTATTTGGCAGACACCACGCCGCATCTGCCGCTCAATGACGAGACGGGCACGGTTTCCAACCCCGATTCCGATCACCCCACCCTAGCCCCCGAACCCCAAGCCGACCCGGCTCGCCTAGAACTGGTGTTCGTGGATGCCACCCTCGCCAACGCCGATCAACTGATTGCCGAGTTACACACCCCGCCCGGTGTCACTCTCGAAATTCACACACTGGCCGCCGACCGCGACGGACTGACTCAAATCACAGAAATCCTGGCACAACACCAGCAAGATGTGGCGGCAGTACACCTCTTCTCCCACGCCACCGCAGGCACACTGCTGCTAGGCGACGGCTACATCACCCTCGAAGACCTCCAACAAACCGACGCCGCCGCACAACTCCTGCAAAGCTGGCAAGCCGCCCTCGCCCCCGGTGCCGACGTGCTGCTGTATGGCTGCAATCTCGCCGCCGACCAAGCAGGCATTGAATTTATTCAAAAATTCAGTGCATTAACCGGTGCCGACGTAGCGGCCTCTAGCGATTTGACCGGGCATCAAACCCAAGGCGGAGACTGGGTACTGGAACAACAACAAGGGCAAATCGAAACGCTCACCCTGTCCTCCCTAGATTGGGAAGCAGTGATGGCCGCCACGCCACTGGCGACTGCCTCATCGGACAGCCCGATGCTGAACGAAGCGTTCAGTTTTACTGTGACCTTTGATAACACGGCGAATATTGATCCGCTGCTGGGACCTGTTGATCCTAACCCCACCGGCTACGGCCCCTTCTTTGATTTAGTCGTCCCCTCCGGCTTGGACATGAGCCTGCAACCCAACTTTTTGGGCGCACTGCTCGATCCCTCACTGGTACACGAAATGGGTGTGTGGGATGGCGACAAATGGGTGGACAGCAGCGGCAATGAGGTATTAAGTCACCTATATGCTGGCTTTGACACACCAAATCCTGGTGCAACTGAAATTGGCGCACGCTGGGCGATCATCCAACTACCCTTCGGTAGCTTTGTGGCAAATCAACCCATCGCCGAGTTCACCTTCTCTGGTACGGCACGGGCGCAAAATTATGATGGTCTGACTCAGGCTGGCACGACGCCATTCGGTATGAATGTGAGCGCTGCCGATCAGGGCGAAATGTGGGATGGTAAACAGGGCGTGTTCCCCAGCTATGTACCAGGCGTCGGCACCCAACCTGATGGTTCGGTTCCTAACGACCCGATGCCTATTTGGGTGCGCGGTGGGTTTCGTTTTGGTTTAGACCCAGCGGATAATCCGACCACCGACGCCCCACTGGTTGGCGCGACCGATGCCGCACACACGGTGACGCCCCAGTTGATCACCGTTGCCAAAACCACCGATCCCGACGCCGAGGGCGTCACGGGCCGCAATTTCCCTGGCACCATGACCATTACGATGGACGTGGCCACTGGCGTCACCCTCGACAATATTCGCCTGCAAGACCTGTTGCCGAATGACGTGGTGTATTTGGGTAATCTCAAAGTCACCGACGCCACGGGTGCGGATGTCACCGCCCAATTCACTACCGGTGCTACCGGCATGGAATCGCCGCATAATCCGACGGGTAACGTTCTCAGCGCCAATTCAACCTTGCTGGCAACCTTAACCGGCACGGCGGGCACGGATTTAACCCTGACTTTTGATTATTACAAGCCAGAATACACCGCAGACGATTTTGACAATAATGCCAATCTCGACAATTTGGATGTCAATCCGATTATCCCGGCAGCCAGCCAGACCAACCCCACATATCATCCGGTGGTGAACCCTGAGAGCGGTAACGACGGCGGATCAATCAACACTGGTAAGGCACAAGCTGATTTAGTCACTGCGATTCCGGGTTATTTAGGTAGCACAGTGGATTTGGGCAGCAATGCCATCACCGCCGAGGTGCCGCATAAATCCATCGCTATCCAAAAAGGGGTGTCCACGATTAGCGGCGCAGGTGGCCCCGGCACGGTGCTGGAATACACCTTAACTTTTGAAGTGTCCGATTATTTCGCCTTTGATGATGTCAAGATTGACGATGAGTTTTCTGATGGACAGCGGTTTGACGAAAGTTTTGCACCGACGATTACCGTCAGCAGTGGTCATCCTGATTTAGCCACGGCGGTGGCGGCAAGCGTTCATACATTCGCCGGTTACACGCTGGGCGATCAGCCCGTGTCTGGTGCGCCGAATGCGGTGTTAGCTACCATCAATGCGGGCACAATCAATTTCGGCGGCACGAATTTCACGGGTACGGTCAATGCAGATCCCACGCGGGCAATCATTGGAACTGGCGGTTATGACGGTTCCACCGCCCTGCATTTTGATGCCTCTGCCGAGCTAAATGCCTATGATGGAGCCACTAACAACGGCGCGTTCAAAGGCGCATTGGGCAATACTGACTATCGCCCCAACGACACGCCAGCACCAGTCTCGCCTGGCACGGTAGTCACCATCACATACCGCACCGTGGTGCAAGAAGAATTCAGCGACTTTCATATCTCCGGCGGCTTGGGGGATGAAAGCGTGGACACCCTGGACGCCTTGAGCAATTCGGCCACGATAGACGGACGGATTCTTGATCCACACAACAGCTACGCGCCCACTGGTCAACGTGAAGCCGACGACGCCAGCGCGGGTCATGAACTCCCTGGCCCAGAAATCCACAAACAGATTTACGCAGTCAACGGCGATACCACTTACCTGATCCCGCCGCGCTTGGGTGCGGGCGACACCATCACTTACCGCGTCACCGTGACCATGCCCACGGCAGATACGGAAGACTTCAAAGTCGTCGATTATCTGCCCTTGCCGGTGTTTCTGGCGAACGAACTCAGCAGCGTGGCGGCCAGCGATGCAATCACGGATTTCAATCCAACGGCGGGCTGGATTCCGGCAGCGGGCACGCTCAGCTATGGCCCAGCGCACACGCTGTACGGTCAGGAACGCGCTGGCGCCCCGGCTGAAGCCAATGCCACAGTTCCCTGGGCCGGTTATGGCGATGCGCCGGTTTACACGATAGGCAATATCAACCCCGACATCCAACTGGATTTAGCCAACAACCGCCTGATCGTCGATTTCGGCAAATTCGACACCGCGCCCAGCGTCCCGGCAGTGGTAGACCTGTTGTTCACCGTCACCGCCACCGACGATCCGTTTGCCCATGATGGCTTTTTCCTGACTAACCAAGCGGAAAATACCTTCGGTAACACCGTCGGCAACAGCGGCAGCGCCAGCGAACTGGTACAAGTGTTATTAATCAAACCGGATTTATTTGTCACCAAAGGCGCGGTAGTCACCACCAATCATAATAACTTCTTCACCCCCACCGTGGGCGGGGCTGATCACTTTACCGATCCCGGCACCTATGGCAGCAGTTTTACTGGCCTGATTACCAGCACCAACACCAACAATGTCGATGATACCAGTCCCGCTGCGATCAACACCGACATCGGTGGGGTAGATGCGGGCGACACCGTGAAGTTCAGTATCACGATTGAAAACAAAGGCGGCGATAATGCGTTTGACCTGCAAATCCGTGACAAATTGGCGGCAGGGTTTGAAATTCCGACGACTGCAACTGGTTTGAATTTGCAGGCGTTTTTAGGAGACGACGGCGGTACGCAACTAGAATTAAAAGACAGTACGGGCAAAATTATAGGTGTCGATGCGGGGGCTGATGCTGAAGACCTGTTCAATAATTACATTGAAATTGCTGACGACCTAGATGGTCTGCTCGGTGCGGGCTATGACCCGAAGGTGGCAGCACCGAATAAAATAAATGACGCCGGCACCAACATCGTCGTCCTGACCTATGATCTGAAAATCAAAGACGATATAGCCCCTGGCACGCCGATCACCAACAAAGCCGAGCTGATGCATTACTCCCACAAGGAAGGTGGCCCGAACCATGTGGATCCCAATCCCACGGCCAATTACTACCCAGACCCTGAACAGTTCAAAGACACCGCAGTGGTGACGGTTGCTGCACCGGATATACAAAAAGCCATCACCAACACCAGCCTGAATAATGACCTGAACCCGAATGTCACCCTCGGCGAAATCGTCACCTATGAACTGACCGTCACCGTCCCCGAAGGCAATACCAGCCGCCTGAAGATCACCGACGACATTCCCGAAGGCATGGAATATGTGGCTGGTTCAGCAAAATTTTCCAGCGAATTTACTAACAAGCTGGGAGCTATCGAACACTTTGGCGGCACCATCAATGGCGTCACTGTTGCTGGAACTGTAATTAACGACGCCCACGTATGGGCCAATGCTTGGCAATTCACCCCCAGCACTGGCGACGGCAACGACATCCAGTTCGATACCCGCAATGTGATTCCCACCGCCACCGACGACACCAAGAGCAATACCTTCAAGCTGCAATACCAAGCCGTGTTGAAAGACCTCCCGGAAAACACCAATCCGGTGAGTAAAATCAACATCGCCACCCTGGAATATCCCGATCCGGTGAATGGCGGCACGCTGATTTCCACGGTGTCCGAAGACATCGAAGTCACCATCGTCGAGCCGCATGTCACGCTCAGCAAAGACATGGACTTAGCCACCGCAGGCGCGGGCGATACGGTGACGATTACCCTGACCGTGAAAAACGACGGCACCTCCACCGCCTATGATGTGATTGCGCAAGACGTGCTTGATCCGGTGAAATTTGATGCCACCACTGTGGCTTCTACTGGCACCAGCCACGGTTTTACTGCCAGTTACGATGCTGTAGCACACACCATTAGGTATAGCAATGGCACGATTCCCGTCGGTGAGACCGCCACGCTGACTTTTACCGTGCAGCTTTCCGCCAATCCCAACGACATCCAAGCCGGTGAAACCATCCACAACACCGCCGTGATGACGCAATCCACCAGTATGCCAGGCGAGAATGCCAACGAGCGTTTTCAAGACCCGGTGATGGACAGCGACAGTCTGACCGTGGCCAAGCCGACGGTGACTAAGACTTTTAACAGCACGGAAATCGTCGGCACCAGCAACAGCAACACCCAGGCGGTGATCGGTGAATATGTCACCTACACCCTTACCCTGAATATGCCTAAAGGCTTGGTGTCTAACGCCCAAATCACCGACACGCTGGATGTGGGGCTGGGTTTTGTCGATATTGTCGGCGTCACGCCGACCGGTGTGACTTCCGATAAACCGGTTGCCGATGTGCGGGTGACGGGAGACGGCAACACCACCGCGCAACGGGTGGAAATGGATTTGGGTAATCTGTCCAGCGCCAGTGGCGGCACGGTGGTGATTCAATACCGCGCCCTGGTACTGAACACCGCAGCCAATCAGGCTGGCATGGTTTTGAACAACGCCGCCCATGTGGATTGGTTCAATGGGGCTGCCTCGATTGGCGACCGCGTGTGGTGGGACGCGAACAGTAATGGCGTGCAGGATGCCGGAGAAGTCGGCGTGCCAGGCGTGCAAGTTGACTTAACTGGGTTTGGCGCGGATGGTGCGCTCGGCGGCGGCGATGATCGCGTGTACACCACGGTGACAGGCGACAATGGTCTGTATCGCTTTAATGGTCTGCCCAGCGGCAATTATCAGGTAGACGTGAACACCAGCAGTCTCCCCAACGCGGGGGTTGGAATCACTCTCACCACAACAGCCAGCCATACCCTGAACAATGTCTTGTCCGGCGAATACCGCGACACGGCGGATTTTGGCATAGTCGCCGCCCGTAACTTGGGTTTGACGGTGTTTTACGACACCAATAATGACGGCAGCCAGATCATGCCCGATGAACCGGGTGTACCGGCTGCGCAAGTGCAAGTCACCTGGTTAGGTCGCGACAACGCCACAGGTGGCGGTGATGATATGACCCGCACCGTGACGATGGCTGGCACTGGTCAACTTCTCCTCACCGGCCTGCTGCCCGGCCAATATAAGGTGCAAGTGTTGGATGAAAGCGGTCAGCCTTATGGCGGGGCGCAAACTGTGGATTTGAGCGCAGGCGATAACATGGTCGGTCTGCCAGTCATTAACCAAAATGCGGGGCAGTACGTCGCCAACACCGTGGGCAATTACGTCACTATCGGCGATTATGTCTGGCACGACGCCGACGGCGGCACCGACCAAGACCCCACGGAAGCCGCTCTGGCGGGCATTACCGTGCGCTTGACTGACACCACCACCAGCTTGACTTACGACACCGTGACCGATGCCAGCGGCAAATACCAGTTTGTCGGTGTGCCGGTGGGACACAGTTACACCCTCAGCCTTCCCACGCCGCCCACTGGCCTGAGCGTGACCACCAGTCCCGGCGGCGTCGCGGGCGCAGTCGCAGGCACGAATTACACCACGCAGGACTTCGGCTTGCGCGGCACGCTCAACCTGGGCGACACCGTGTGGTTCGATGCGAATGATGACGGTATTCAAGATGTGGGAGAACCCGGTATCGCAGGTGCCGTGATCCAAGCGGTGCGCGACAGCGACGGCTTGACGTTCACCGCCACCACCGATGCCAGCGGCGTGTATAACCTACAAGCCCTGCCAGCCGGGACTTATCGCGTCAGTGCCTTAGCGAATGGCGCACCCGCAGGCACGATTCAGCACATCACCTTGGCGGCTAACCGCAGCGATGTGGATTTCCCGATCCCGCCAGATTCTGATGTCACCTTGGGCACCAATGGCATCACCATCGGCGACACCGTGTTTCACGATCTGAACGGTAACGGTAGCCAAGACGCTGATGAACCCGGTGTAGCAGGGATCACTATCACCCTGATGGGCGCAGGGCCGGATGGCCTATTTCCCAATATCGTCGGTACGCTGGGCACCGACGAAGCGACCGACAACCTCTTTTTCACGGCAGTCACCGATGCCGACGGGCATTATCAGTTCAATAATGTAGCCGCCGGGAAATACCGGGTCTCGGTGAACCCCAACAGCTTGCCACAAGCCACTGAACTGACGACCACGCCCAAAACCTTCACCATTGACCCGGCTAATCTGGGTAGCAACTATCCCAATAATGACTTTGGTATTCGCGGTTCGTTGGGGATTGATAGTCTAGTCACCGATGCGATTGGCAACACTGTGGAAGGGGTGCTGGTCACTGCCGTGTGGGGCGGTAAAGATGGCGTGATTGGCGATAATGCGGCCACGCCTGGCACAGACGAAAGTCTCGATGATTTAAGCTACACCGCGCTGACTGACTTCAGTGGTCTCTACACGTTCACCGGTTTATTGCCTGGTCAATACCGCGTCACCACCCCAGGTGCCAGCACCGAAACTTGGAATTTGGTAGATGACTACGCCAACAAGATTGTCTTACTGCCCTTCTTGAAATTCACCGGTGCGACGCCGCCCTATACCCTGAGCGGTACGGTGTATAGCGACACTGGTGTCAGCGATGGCGACGGTGCGCTAGATGGCGACGAAACCGGCATCACTGGCGTCACCGTGCAACTAATGAAAGCAGGTGTGGACGGGCAATACGGCACGACAGATGACACCGTGTATGCCACCACCACCACCGACCTGCTGGGCCGTTACAGCTTCGCCATACCCATAGCTGACGCAGGCACTTATTGGGTCAAAACCAGCGGTCATCCGCTGGATGCGCAGGCCTTGACCACCCAAAATCCCATTGAATTGGAATATGTCGGGGCCACTCGCGATGTGGTGACCGACGTGGATTTCGGCTACTGGCCCACACCCGCTGAAAACGGCAGCATCGGCGACACCGTGTGGTTCGATGCCGACAACAGCGGAACACTTAACGGCGCAGAAAAAGGCGTCGCCGGGGTACGGGTAATTCTGACCTCAGCCGGGGAAGATAACGATTTTAATCGCACCGCAGACAACACCGAATACTTCACCACCACCGACAGCGCTGGTAAGTATTTGTTTGACAACCTACCGCACGGTAACTACCGCGTCGTGGTAGATGAATCCACCATCCCGGCAGGTTGGCGCATGACTGCGGGCGACAACAGCGGCTCAAATCTGCGTTTCCACGCGGTGACGCTGACTTATGACAGCGTTACAAAGCAGGTTTTGAAGTATGTGGATTATACCAATACCGTGAACGCCGATTTTGGCTATGGCACTAAGGTCAATCCCGGCACGGGTTCCATCGGCGACCGGGTGTGGTGGGATCAGAACAGCAATGGCACATTGGAAGCCAATGGAGTAGACGGCATTGCGGGAACGCCAGATGATGAAACCGGTTTATCTGGCATCACGGTCAAAGCCACCTGGTATGGTTCTGATGGGATATTGGGCAACACTGACGACCGCCAGTATGTCACCACCACCGACGGGCGCGGCTACTACCTGTTCAGCGACTTGCCCGCAGGTCAGTACGATGTCTCCGTGGCAACCGCTGACGCACCGTTTGGCATGACTCCAGTCAGCCCAGCCACTAAAACAGTTACATTGAATCCTGGCGATGCACCAGAAGATACTGTGGATTTTGGTTTCGACAACGGCAGCAACACCATCTCCGGCATTGCTTGGCACGATATTAACCGGGACAACACACAGCAAGTCGTGCGTGCGCCGTCCACGCTTGGTGTACTTGATATTAACGAAGTCCGCTTGCCCAATGTGCTGGTGCAACTGTGGAGTAGCAGCAATAAGCTTGTAGCTACCACTTGGACTGATGAAAAGGGCGAATATATCTTTACCGGTTTGCCGAATGACACTTACACCGTAAAACTGGCAGACACCCAAAACGGTGTTGCCAACCCGTATCAATTCTCCACAGGCGGCATTACGCCTAGCCAATCTATCCCCAACAGTGGCACTGCCAACTTCGGATTACTCGGCACCAACAGCATCGGCGACCGGGTGTGGTTAGATCAGAACAATAACAACAAGCAAGACCCTGGCGAGCAGGGCTTGGGCGGGGTGCAAATTACCCTGACCTGGGGCGGGCCGGATAACAATCTCGCCACAACCGCAGATAACCTCACATTCCTCCCCACCACCACGGACAAAGACGGCTATTACAAATTCGACGGCCTGATTGATGGAAACTATACGGTTTCCGCGCAGATCAGCAATGCAGGGTTTGGTGGTATCACCCGTATAGGCAACTTGGCAGCAAACACCTACACCTATACCCTAGATGGTTTCGACAATATAGACACCGCCGATTTCCGCTATCGCGGGCCGAATTACACCTTTGGCGATCAAGTCTGGTTTGATACCGACGCCGATGGCATCATGGACAATGAAGATGCCAATGGTGACGGTGTGCTTGACTACGGCGACATCAACAACGACGGCTATATTGACGCTGGCGCAAACCCGGTCGAATCAGCCAATGGCTTTGAAGACGCCAATAATAACGGCATTTTGGATAAAGAATTAGGCATTGCCGATGTGCGCGTGATTGCCATCCATGCTGGGCGCGATGGTACGCTCGATACCGCCGACGATTTGCGTTTTGAGACCGTGACCGATGCCAATGGTGTCTATTCGTTTACCCGTATGCCCACGGGCAATTACCGCATCGAATTGCCGGACATTACCGCGCCGTTTACCAATAATCCGGTTAATACGTTTACTCTGAATGCCGCGAATATTACGCCCAGTGGAGGCGGCCCCAATATCGCTCAGGATGCCATCGACTTCGCCATCACCGCGCCAGAATTCCAAAGCGCCACGGTGAGCGCGGCTATTGTCACGGTGATTGAGCCGACAGTGACAATAGATAAATCGGTTAAAACCGCTTCTGATTTAGACTCGATTACCTATGAAGATGCTTCAGTCTCACTTGGCACAACCACTGCCGATGCCGGGGATGAAGTCATCTATGAAATCAAGCTGACCAACACCAGCGGCACCACGGCGTATAACGTGCGCATAGAAGACATGCTGCCGTTTGAGTATTTCCGTGGGGATGAAAACAACCCAACTCCCAGTAGCGATTACATCCCCGACATCGTTGCGGTGAGTGATAACGGCAGCACACCGTTGACTGTGGCAAATTTCGAGATTGTAGCGAATACCCAACCCAGTGATGCCTCACTCAATTATTTTTATGGCGGTATCCTGCAAAATAAATCCGCCACCGACATCACCATGGATGCGGGCCGCGAAATCATTATCTACGTGCGCGGCAAACTGGATAACCGCGTCACACCGGGTATAGACATTGACAATACTGCCAGTGTGTCCTGGAGCAGCTTGCCGGATTTAGGCACACTTCAAAATAAAGATGAAGCGGATCGTTCCGATTATGTCTCGCGTTTTGACGAAGAACGCACGGGCGACAGCGGCGGCGAGAACCGTTACCAGGCGGCAGACACGGCGGTGATCAACATTCTCACCATCACCCCGGAAAAATTCATTGTCAAAACTTCCGAGGCGGGTACTGCCGACACCACTGCCACCGTGGCGGCTATCCCAGCGCTACCGGCGTTGCCGTCCAATATTCTGGACGACAACGGCGACAACACCCCAGATCGCGCCAGTTTGCAAACTGGTTTGGTCTATCTGCCCGACGGCACACCCGCTACCATCGGCGAAATCGTCCGTTATCGCCTGTTCGTGCATCTGCCTGAAGGCACGGTGAACGACCTCACCATCCACGACTTTGTGCCAACGGGACTTCAATTTATCAATGACGGCACCACCAAGGTGGCGTTTGTGGATAGCACGGCGGGAACTGGCGCATTGTTGCAAAACGTTTCTGTTGCAGCAGACCTGGATAGTACACCAGCGAACGGAATAATTGGCGCAGTAATTGTCGGCACAGACGTCACCACCACGCCCACCTTTGATTTGCCAGGCGCGCGAATTTCCACCAGTCCCACGCTCGACAATGATGGCTATATCACCGGCACGGATGTCTATTTCAAACTAGGGTCTATCGTCAACTCCGGCGCGAATAATGGCAAAGAATACATCATCGTTGAATACAATGCCTTGGTGGTGAATGAAACCCCCAACCAAGCGATTGCCAATGACACCGGTACGCCAGTAGCGCCTGCTTCCACCAAGGATCGCCAGACCTGGTTTGAAACCCTAGTCAACAACGATCCCAACCTCACCGCCCTCAGTAACCGAGTGGATGTGACGATTGCCGAGCCTTCGATTACTGATCTGAGCAAAACCATCACCCAGTTAGGCGGTTCCGCTTGGGTGAACACTCCCGGTATCGCGGAAGCAGGCGACATCATTACTTATCAGCTTCAATTCACCAACAACGGCAGTTCGCCGGCATATGGCGTGAAGCTGGTGGATGAGTTGGATAACGACAATTACACGCTGTCCTATAACAACTTCACGTTTAATTCCACAAATGGCGCGACATTAACAAGCGGCGTGCCGGTTCTGGAAGACAACGACGCGGATGCCAATAACGAGACCGCCACTTTCCATATCGCGGAAGTCAAGCCCGGCGAAACCGTGACCATTACGGTAGATGCCAAAATCAAAGACAAGGTGGTACGCAACGAAATCCTGAATGGCACCGCGCATGTCACCTATAACAGCTTGCCGGTGGACGATGGTAATTTATCGGACTTGAATAATTCGGCGGATGACCTCCACGGAACGCCGAAGAATACGGTAGCGACTCCTACTTTTAATACCACAGGTTCCGATACCACCACTGTGCCAGGCAATACCGTCTTGGGCAGCCCTGGCACGGCCACCGGCGGGCGCACTGGCTCGGGTGTCACTTCGCCCAGCCTCCCCGTGCCGGATACTACACTGAACAACTATTACGACATTGCTACTGTCGCTCCCATTACTGCGGGCAGTTTTTTTGCCGCAGCCAAAGAAGCCGTGGATAACCCCAAATACAGCGCGGACAGTTTCACCATCGGCGACACCGTGACCTACCGCGTCACCCTGACTTTGAGCGAAGGCACTAAGCCGGGTGTGCAGATTGTGGATACTTTGCCGGCGGGGATGGAATACATCCCGGGGTCTGCGGTCATTTCTTCCAACACTGCTGGCATGAAAGACGGCCCAGGCGCGGCGGCTACCGTGTTAAGCGGCGCGGTCAGCGCCGGCACGGTGGGGCAGGTATTAACCCTGAGTTTGGGCACAGTCACCAACCCCGGCGGCCAGAACACCCAAACCGTAGACACCGATAACCTGGTGATTGAATATCGGGCGCGGGTCTTGGATCACGCCAGCAATACCCAGGGCGCAAGCCGCGTGAATGACGCGGATGCTTCCAGCACCAATGGCGAGAGCGACAACAATAACACTGCGCCCATCACCATCCGCGAGCCGGTTGTGCAAGTCGTGAAAGCCATCAGCGCAGCCACTGGCGACGCAGGCGATTCGCTCACTTATACCCTGACTCTCAGCCATACCGGAGCCAGTCGCGCCGATGCGTTTGATTTGATTTTGAACGACAATCTGCCGGACGAGTTTATCGGGGCAACTGTGCCTGGCACTTACTCCATCAGCGCCTTCAGCAGCAAATCGCCTCTCACTGATATTGGCAGCTTGTTTGAAGTGGCTGGCGGCGACGGCGGCACTTTGCAAGTCATAACCGCTGGCACGGTGGATTTGGATTACGACGAAGCGGGCAGTGGCGTTGCGAACGAAACCATTACCATCACCGTCACCGGCAAGCTGAAAGACAGCGTACAACCCACGCAAGTCATTCACAATCAATACACCCTGGGTTACGACACCCAAAACGGTGACCCCGCGCATGGCGTGGATCGCGATTACAGTACAACTTCCAATGATGTCACGGTGACTGTGCCAAATGTCGCGGTTGCCAAATCGTTGTATGCCACCAGCGAGCCGGATAGCCATACCACGGGAGCCAATAGCGCAGTGGGCGAGGTAATTACCTACCGCCTGCTGGTGACCTTGCCCGAAGGCACCACCAAAAATTTGGTGTTGAACGATGATATTCCGACTGGTATGAAGTTCGTCAGCGGCTCGGCGGCTGTCATTAGTACCTTTGCTGCCGGTCTGGCAGCGGACTTCAGCGGCACGCTGCCGTCTGCGCCAGCAATTACCGTCACTGGCGGCGCAGCCAACGGCGATGTGGTGCATTTTACGTTTAACAACGATGTGGTGGCGACCGGCAATAACGCCGCAGATAATCAAATTGCCATCGAATACCAAGCCATTGTGCTGGATGACAGCGCCAATGTGCATGGCCTACAAGGCAGCCAATCCACGCACACCAACAGTGCGGACTTGCAGTACACAAATCCGAACAATGCCACAACCACCACTATCAATGTCACGGGTGAACCTACTGTCACCGTCGTCGAACCCAACTTGAATATCACCAAGAAAGACCTGGGCAAAGTGGTGGGCAAGGACACCATTGAATACGAATTGACCGTGCAACACACGGCGGCGTCGAAGACCGATGCGTTTGACTTGAATATCAATGACTTGATTGATGACCCGCGCCTGGAATTGATGCCCGGCACGGTGAAGGTGTACATCAATGGCTTTTTGTTGGAAGACACCAGTAATGACTCTCCGCGCATTGTCATTACCGAGGGTAATGCACTCGCCGACACCACGGTTTCGGTGACTTTGGATAAGCTGGATTATGATGAAACAACACCAGCGAATAGCGAAAAATTACGTATCACCTTCCAGGCCCACGCCAAAGAACCGGTGGATAGTGGTTTCAATAATGCCAGTTTGACTTATGATTCATTAGATGGCGACAAAGCCGAGCCGGACGAAGACCGCGAATACACCGACGACGACGATGAAATCGTCAAATTCAGTCAAGTGGGCGACCGTGTGTGGCTGGATGAAAATGCCGACGGCGTGCAGGATACCGGGGAAGAAGGCATTGCGGGTGTGACCGTCAAACTCACTTGGGCCGGGTTGGATGGGAAATTCGATGATGACATCGCAACCCCAGCAGTGGATGAAACGCTTGACAATGTTTCTATAGAAACCACCACTGACGCCAATGGCTATTACCTGTTTGAAGGTCTGCCGCCAGGCCCATTGGCGGATGATTTCCAGGTGGAGGTGGTGGCAGCCACTCTGCCCGCTGTCGGCCTTGGTGTCACTTGGCAACGGACTTTTGATGAAAATAGCGGCACAACCTCGCCAGATGGCGTGACGATTATCAATGATCTGCCCAAGGGCGGCATCCATCGCACTGCCGATTTTGGCTATAACCAGATGGCTATTACTGACACTAATACCCCGCTTCCCGGCGCTAAGGGTTCGATTGGTGATCGCATCTGGAACGACGCGAATAAAGACGGCATTCAGGGCTATGGCGAAGCGGGCATCCTTGGCGTTACCGTGCGGCTGTTGACGGATGATGACGGCGACCTGACACCGAACGAGCTGGAGGATCGGGATGGTGTGTATGGATATATCGCCAAGACCACCACTACCGGCGCGGATGGCCGTTATATTTTCGACGATCTGCCAGCCGGGGCGTATGTGGTGGCCGTGGACACCACGGATACCGATTTAGCCGACTACACCTTCAGCAACTTATCCGATCTCGACGGTACGCCGGATCAGAAAACCACCGCGCCAGTGATTTTAGGGCCGGGCGATACGTTCTTGAATGCCGATTTCGGGTATTTCTATGACAAGAATGACGACAAAACCCCAGACGGATTCACCCTCGGCGACACCGTGTACCTGGATTTGAACGCGAGTGGCAATCAGGATGCCAGCGAACCCGGTTTGGACGGCGTGACCATTACGCTGACCGACGGAGCCGGAACCATTCTGTCTAGCACCGTGACAGGCGATAATCCTGCAACCGCAGGCATCACGGAACACGGCTATTACGCCTTCACTGGCCTGCCAGCGGACGGCAATTACTATATCCGTGTTACCGATGCTAACAATGTGCTGGGTGCGCTTGTGAACACCCAGGACAAGAACGCCCCATTCCCATTAACCAACGATGGTGCGCTGGACGGCATCAGCAGCGTATCAGGCTTGGCTGTGGATGATCTTAACCACGACTTCGGTTATGCCCCCGCCAGCGTGAAAGCAGGCAAGGCGGTAATCGGCGACACCATCTTCCTGGATCGCAACGCCAGCAACACCCCAGATGCTGGCGAAGGCATCGAGGGCGTAACGGTGAATTTGTACACCGAAGACCTATCTACGCTCGATCCCAATGATTTTCTAACCACGCCGCGCTACACCACCAAAACCAACCTCAATGGCATGTATTGGTTCGATAATCTCGACCCCACTGCTAAATATCAGGTGAAGGTGGATACCAGTGTTGGTGCAGTCCTGAATGGCTGGGCTAATACCAAAGACCCCGATGGCGGCGCGAACAGCACCAGCGTAGTCAATCTTGGCGCGACCACGCCGGGCGCAAATGACGACGGCGGCACGAACGACCCGGATGGACTGAATAACGGCATCCAACTAGGCCAAGATTTCGGCTATTACGGCAACAACACGCTCAGCGGTACGCTGTGGAAAGACACCGACGCCGACGGCAAACTAGAAAATGAAGATGACGACAACGATGGCGTATTGGACGCTGGCGAAGATGACGACGGCAACAGTCGTTTGGATAAGGAAACTGCGCGTTTTGCTGGTATTGCCATCGAACTGCGCGACACCAAAGACCGTCTGCTGGGCACTACTGTCACCGACGGTAGCGGCAATTTCAGCTTCACCAATTTGCCCGACGGCACCTACCGCATTTATCCAGTAGATAAGCAGGGCGAACTGGCGGGTTACTGGCATAGCAAAATTCCTGCTCCCGCTGCGGATGACGTAAATAGGGCGAGCGGCTATGAGGTGCAATTGGATGCCACTCACCCCGCCGATGGCTCACGCACCAATACCACTGCCGACTTCGGCTATTACCGCGATCCCGCCACCATTGGCAACCTGGTGTGGAAGGATTTGAATGGCAATGGCATTGCCGATTGGACGGATACCGATCTAGACGGCATCAAAGACAGTGATGAGCCATATCTCGAACCCGGCATCGGCCAGCAACTCGTCACTCTAACTATCAAATACCCGAACAACGATACGGTCACGGTACACACGCAGACCGACAACCAGGGCAATTATAGTTTCGGCAATCTGCTGCTGGACGAGGATTACCGCGAGAGCAGCGGCACCACCACGCCCGCCGTCGGCAAACCGGCGTTTGTGATCAACGTTGGCGCACCCACGGGCATGTACTCTACCCACACCAGCAACCCCAGCTTACCCGCCACGGATACCGACACGGATACCAACGGCGGCAAGGACAATAAAGCCGATAATCCGGTCAATGAACCAAGCACGGTGGAACAAGGAACCAGCGATCTCACCAACGACTTCGGTTTCGCTCCATATAGCGCCATCGGCGACCGCGTGTGGCTGGATGAAAATGGCGACGGTGTGCAAGATACTGGCGAGGCAGGGATTGCTGGTGTAACCGTGAAACTGCTGTCTGATGATGATTTTGACGGCATTGTGGAAGCTTCCGACAGCGACGGGACGACGTTCACGCTAGTTCAAACCACCACCACCGATGCCAATGGCTACTATATTTTCAAAGGGTTGCAAGGTGGAAATTACCGCGTACAAGTGGATACCCTGCCCGCTGGATTAACCAATCAAACCTATGACCGAGACGGTGTAGCCACCGCCAATCGAAGTGACGTAACCGGCTTGAAAGCAGGCGAAACCCGCTTAACCGAGGATTTCGGCTACAACTACGCACCGCCGAGTGACACCGATACCCCGGATGCCACCGACACCGGCGCGATTGGCGACCGGGTGTGGATTGATGCCAATAACAACGGTGTGCAGGATGACGGCGAAGCTGGGATTTCCGATGTGGACGTGCGCCTGCTGGTGGATAGCAACAGCGACGGCGTGTATGGCGGCACTGGCGACACGGCGGCGGTGATCGCCACCACCGGTATTGATGGCCGTTACATTTTCGACGGCCTAGCACCAGGCAGTTATGTGGTGGCAGTGGACACCAGCACCTTGCCGATAGGCTTCAACACCACACCCAGCGGCGACCCAGACACTGACCCAGACGCTAAGCTGGACAGCCGCACCACCTCGCCCATTGTGCTTGGCCCTGGCGATGTGTTTGTGAATGCGGATTTTGGTTATAACCTGGATACTGATAGTAAACCAGAAACGCCGAATAACAATGGTGGTTTCACCTTGGGCGACACAGTATTCCTGGATGTCAACCGCAGCGGTACGCAAGACGCTGGCGATATAGGTATCGCGGGCGTTACGGTTTCCTTGTTCGACAATACCAGCGCTACGCCAGTATTGATTGGCAGCATGATTACCGATAAAGACGGTAAATACAGCTTCCCCGGTCTGCCTGGCGGTAGTGGGCAAGATTACATTGTGCGCGTCACTGATACCGGCAACGTGTTGAGCGGATTGGTACAGACGTATGACCTGGACAGCCCGGTATCCCTAGATAACCAAAGCACACTGACCGACGCGCCTGCCACTGGCTTGATAAATACCCACGACTTCGGCTACGCCCGCCCGGACTATTTTGGTAGTAACGAAGGCATGTTGGGCGACATGGTATTTTTGGATACCAATAATAACAACCAATATGACCCCGGCGAAGGTATCCCCGACGTTACCGTGCGCTTGTACAACCACGACGGTTCGACATTACTGGATGTCACCAAAACCGACGCCAATGGACGGTATTTGTTCACCAATCTGGACAGCACGGCAGTAGATGCTGCCGATAAGTCCGCCACTTATAAAATCGTGGTGGATTCCAGCACATTGCCCAATAGCGGTACGGGGTTGACCAACTTCAAAGACCCGGATACATCTCCTGGCGTTGGCGACCACACGAGTACGGTGAATTTGGGGGACGTTGATGGGACGACGGGCGATCCAACCGACGGCAATGCTGACCCTGACAGCACTGAAAACGGCATCAACTTGGGCCAGGATTTTGGCTATCAAGGCACCCGTGAATTAAGCGGTACATTATGGCAAGACACTAATGCCAATGGTACGCTGGAACTCAGCGAAACCACGGGCTTTGCAAATATCACCGTGGAACTGCGCGATGCCACAGGTAGCCGCGTGATTGCCACCACCCAAACGGATGGCAACGGCAATTACAGCTTCAAAAACCTCCCCGCAACTTCGTATCGGGTGTATCCGCTAGACCAATCCGGCAACTTGACCGGGTACTGGCACAGCGACGGCGCGAACGACGGTGATAATAACAACAGTCAAGTGCGTGGCTACCTGGTGAATTTAACCAGCGCCGACAACGACACCGCTGACTTCGGCTATTACAAAGCCCCGGCCAGCATTGGCAACCAAGTCTGGCATGATGTGGACGGCGACGGCGTGTTTGATTGGACGGATACCAACCTCAACGGCAAATACGATCTGGGCGAAAACACTGAACCCGGCATTAGCCAGCAAATTGTCACGCTGACGATCACCTATCCCGCCACTTCCGGCAATATCCCAGTCACCGTGCGCACGGTGACTGACCAATATGGCCGTTACAGCTTCGACAACTTGCTACTAGACGAAGATTACGCCATCAGTACCGCCGCTACGCCGAATGCGGCAACCAACAATTACCCCAAATTCACCCTTACCCTGAACACCCCGGCGGGGATGGTTTCCACTCATACCACAGCCACCGATTTAGATGATGCTAAAGGCTTAGGCCAAAACGACAAAGCCGACAACCCCACGGGCGACCCAACAGCAATCCCCACCACTGGCGAAGTAGCCTATGTGGTGCAAGGCGGCGCGCTAGACTCGAATTTAGCCGACAATACCAACGACTTCGGCTTTGTCCTAGCCAGCGCTATCGGCGACCGCGTGTGGCTGGATGAAAACAGCGACGGCGTACAGGATGCAGGCGAAGAAGGCATTGCGGGCGTCAAAGTTGATTTGACCTGGGCTGGCCCGGATGGCGATTTAGCCACCACGGGCGACAATCAAGCCGCTACCACCACCACCGATGCCAATGGCTATTACCTGTTCACTAACTTGCGTCAAGGCAAGTATCAAGTGAACGTGGACACCAGCGCCGGCACTCTGCCTACTGGTTTGTCCAATCCGACCTATGATGAAGATGGCATTGGCGTAGGCAGTAAACATCAAATCATCGTCACCAATCTGAACGCAGGCCAAACTTACCGCACTGCGGATTTCGGTTATAACTGGGTGCCGCTTACGGATACGAAAAATCCAGCCAACACCGCTACCGGCACGATTGGCGACCGGGTGTGGAATGACGCCGATAATGATGGTGTGCAGGATGCCAATGAAGTGGGTATTCCTGGTGTGACGGTGAGTTTACTCACCGATGACGACGGGGATGCAGCCAAGGGTGAGCCGGAAGACCATGACGGAGATTATGATTATATCGCCGCGACTACCCTCACTGGCGCGGATGGCCGTTACATTTTTGATGGCCTAGACCCAGGCAGTTATGTGGTGGAAGTCACCGCACCGACCGACTATACCCAAACCGGCGATCCAGACTATCGAAACCAAGTAATTCCAACCGCTCCTGTGGATCAGCGCGATAACAAAACCAGCACCCCAATCATCCTCGGCCCCGGCGATGTGTTCGTCAATGCGGATTTTGGCTATCACTTGACTGCGGGCGGCTTTACTCTTGGCGACACCGTATTCCTGGATGTCAACCGTAGCGGTACGCAAGACGCTGGCGATATAGGCATCGCGGGCGTTACGGTTTCCTTGTTTGACAACACCAGCGCTACGCCAGTATTGATTGGCAGCACGATGACCGATAAAGACGGCAAATACAGCTTCCCCGGACTGCCTGGCGGCGCGGGGCAAGATTACGTTGTGCGCGTCACTGACACCGGCAACGTGTTGAGCGGATTGGTGCAGACGTATGATGTGGACAGTCCCGCATCCCTAGATAACCAAAGCACGTTGACCAATCCACTCGCCACGGGCGTGGTGGATACCCATGATTTCGGCTACGCCCGCCCGGATTTCAGCGGCCCGGATGAGGGCATGTTGGGCGACATGGTGTATCTCGATATTGACAATAGTGGAGGCTACACACCAGGCGAAGGCATCCCCGATGTCACTGTACGCCTGTACAACGACACCGGCACCGGCACAATTTTGCTTGCCAGCACCAAGACCGACGCCAATGGCCGCTATTTGTTCACGAATCTGGACAGCACGGCGGTGGATGCTGACGATAAGTCAGCAACTTATAAAATCGTGGTGGATACCGCCACGTTGCCTAATAGCGGCACGGGGTTGACCAATTTCAAAGACCCGGAGAGCGATGCAAATAGCCAAAGTGTGGTGAATTTGGGTGCTACAGGTTCCGACGGCAACGCCGACCCGGACGGTTTGAACAACGGCATTAACCTGGGCCAGGATTTTGGCTACAAAGCCACTACGCCCAACACCATCTCCGGCACGTTGTGGCAAGACAATGACGCCGATGGTTTATTGGAAAAAGGTGAAGACACCGACGACGATGGCGTGTTGGATGTTGGCGAAGACACCAATAGCAATACACTTCTGGACGGCGAAACCAAGCGTTTTGCCAATATTCCCGTGGTATTGCGCGACCTTACTGGCAAGGTGATTGCCACCTCGCAGACCGATGGACGCGGCCATTACGAATTCACCAACCTACCCGACGGCACTTACCTAGTCGAACCGCTGGATACCAACGGCAAGCTGGCCGGTTACTGGCACAGCGCCATTCCTGGCTCTACCGACAATAACGAAAGCAAACCCACCAACGGTTACATCGTGGGCGGCAATCCGGTGATTGGCTATCCGGTGACTGTGAATAGTACAGTTGGCCGCATTAACGACACCGCCGACTTCGGCTATTACATTGACCCCGCCATTGTCGGCGATCTGGTATGGCGCGACACCAACCGCGACGGCGTTTACCAGAGCGCCACGGAAAACGGCATTGGCGGCAAACCCGTCACCTTGACCGTGTTTTATCCCAACGGCGCGCAAGTGGTGGCGACTACCGTCACCGACGGTAGCGGCAAATACAGCTTTGGCAATTTGTTACTGGACGAGGATTACCGCGCCAGCACCACAGGCGCGGAAAATCCGGCCACTGTGGGCAAACCCAAGATCACTGTGACCGTCAATAACGCCAACATGAATGGCATGGTCTCCACCCACACCGCCGCCACCAATGATCCGGACGCGGATAACAAGGCCGATCAGCCAATCTACGAAGTGGCAACCGTGGTGCAAGGCGGTCAGGATCCGACTAACGACTTCGGCTTTGACAGCTTCGCCGCTATCGGCGACCGTGTGTGGCTGGATGAAGACGGCAACGGTGTGCAGGACGCGGGCGAGGAAGGGATTGCTGGGGTGACGGTTAAGTTATACACCGATGACGATTACGATGGCACGGTGGAAGTAACCGACAGTGACGGCAACTATGATCACTTGTTCAAAACCGCCACCACGGATGCCAACGGCAACTATCTATTCACCGACTTACACGCGGATACCGCTCATAAAGTGGTGGTGGACGATACCAGTTTGCCGACTGGTTTGACCAATGCCACTTATGACGAAGACGGTGCGGCCACCTTGCACAATTCCGTGGTTGCCGCAGTGACACTGCCCGCAGGCCAAACCCACACCACTGCCGACTTTGGCTACAACTGGGCACCGCCCAGTGACACCGATCCGCTCAAACCGCCCGCTGGCGCAAAAGGCTCCATTGGCGACCGCGTATGGAACGATGCCGATGGTGATGGGGTGCAGGATTACAACGAAGCCGGTTTGATTGGCGTGGAAGTCAATCTCTACACCGATCCCGATTTTAACGGCGTGTACGATACCCTGGCCGATACCACCACCACCGGCGCGGATGGCCGTTATGTGTTTGATGATCTTGCGCCTGGCAGCTATCGGGTAGAAGTCACTGCGCCCAGCGGTTATACCCAAACTGGCGATCCAGATTTTAGAAATCAGGATATTTCCACTAAACCCGTGACTGACCGCGATCACGCCACATCCTCGCCCATTGTGCTGAGTCCCGGCGACGTGTTTGTCAACGCCGATTTTGGTTACAAGCTGAATAGCGGTGCGTTCACCATCGGCGACACCGTGTTCATGGACGCGAATGCGGATGGCGTGATGAATGGCGCAGAGTGGGGCATTCCCGGCGTCACTGTCACCTTGCTCAATCCCAGTAACGAAATTCTGAGCAGCACGATAACCGACAAAGACGGCAAATATGCGTTCGTCGGTTTGCCTGCGGGCCAATACACCGTCAAAGTCACTGACACCGGCCATGTGCTGGATGGCCTGCGTGCCACGGTGGACAAGGATGGTGGACTGGATGGACAAAGCCAAACCGCACTGCCAGCCACGGAAGACGATCACGATTTCGGCTACACCCCGAACAGTCATGCCGCTGGCCTGGGCGTGATTGGCGATACCGTGTTTTTAGATCGGCCTGGCGGCACAGCCAACGCGCCGGATGCGGGCGAAGGCTTGAGTGGCGTCACCGTGCAATTGCGCGATAAGACCGGCAATGTGGTACTCGCTACCACCAAAACCGACGCCAATGGACGCTATTTATTTACCAGTTTAGATCCGTCCGCCACCTATCAGGTGCGTGTGGATAACACCACATTGCCCGGCGGCACACCAGGCGTAACGCCCAGCACATTGACCAATACGGTTGACCCGGATACGGCCAATCCTGGGAATCATTACTCCACTGTCAACCTCGCCACGGCAGGCGGAATTTCCCTGACCCAAGATTTTGGCTATCAACAAACCACCACCACCAACACCCTCAGCGGCACGTTGTGGCAAGACACTAATGCCGACGGCAAGCTAGATGCTGTGGAAACCGCACGTTTTGGCGGTGTCACGGTGCAATTGTGGGACAGCACCGGTACGCGCTTGCTGGGCACCACCACCACCATTGCTTCTGGCGCGAACAAAGGCGATTTCAGTTTCACCGGCTTGCCCGATGGCACTTACAAAGTGGTGCCTGTGGATTACACCGGCGAACTGGCTGGGCATTGGCATAGTCTGGGTGTAGATAGCAAGGCCATAGGCGCGACGCCTGCCGATGCGGCCACTTATCAAGTGCAATTAGATGCCACTCACCCCGCCGATGGCTCACGCACCAATGCCACTGCCGACTTCGGCTACTACATCCAGCCCGCCTCGGTGGGCAATCTGGTGTGGCACGATTACGACAGCGATGGTTTCCGTGATGCTGGCGAGCCGGGCTTAGAAAGTAAATTGGTCACGCTGACTGTGACTTATCCTAATGGCGATGTGGTGGTGGCTACCACGCTTACTGCCGCTGATGGTACCTATAGCTTTGGTAATTTGTTGACGGATGAAGACTATCGCGAAAGCACCACAGCGGTGACAGATGATCCTGCTACGGCGAACAAACCCAAATTCACCGTCAGTGTGGCCGCAGTGGATGGCATGTATTCTACCCACACCCGCGACAGCGATTCGCCCGATAAGGACGACTACGCCGACAAGCCAATTCACGAATTGGCAGTCATTACCCAGGGTCAAGCAGACAATTTCAATGACTTTGGCTTTAACAACCCTTCCACCCTGGGCGACCGGGTGTGGCTGGACGAAGACGGCAATGGCGCACAAGACGCGGGCGAGGAAGGGATTGCTGGGGTCACGGTCAAGTTGTACTCCGATGATGATTTTGATGGTGTAGATGAAGTCAGCGATAAAAACGGGACGTATGCTGACTTGGTTGGCAGCGCGACCACCGATGCCAATGGCTACTATCTGTTCACTAACCTGCGCCAGGGCAACTATCAGGTGAGCGTGGACAACGCCAGCTTGCCTACCGGTTTGGTCAATCCTACCTATGACGAAGACGGCATTGGCGTTGGCAGTCAACACCAAAGCATCGCCAATCTGCCAGGCGGCGTAAACCACCGCACGGCGGATTTTGGTTATAACTACGCACCACCTAGCGACACCGATACACCAGAGACCGCCGACACTGGCGCGATTGGCGACCGGGTGTGGAATGATGCCGATGGCGATGGGGTGCAAGATTACAACGAAGTAGGGATTGCGGGCGTAACGGTGAATTTGCTTACCGACGCGAATGGCGATGGCATTTATGACACTGTGACCAATACAACCACCACAGGCAAGGATGGCCGCTATGCCTTTGATGGCCTAGCACCAGACAGTTATGTGGTGCAAGTCGTTGCGCCCGGTGCGCCGGGGGATTACACCCAAACCGGCGACCCGGATTATCTGGGCCAGACTGTGCCAGCGGGTAAGGAGGACAATCGTACCAGCTCGCCCATCGTGCTTGGCCCCGGCGATGTGTTTGTGAATGCTGATTTTGGCTATCAGGCCGCCACGGGCTATACCTTGGGCGATAAAGTCTTTTTGGACACCAACGGCGATGGGCTAGACCCTGGTGGCAATACCGAACCCGGCATTGCCAATGTCACCGTGACGTTATTGGACAGCACCGGCACCAGGATTCTGGGCAGCACCCTGACCGACAGCACTGGCAAGTATGAGTTCCCTGGTTTGCCAGCAGGAACTTACACCGTCAAAGTCACCGATGCGTTTAATGTGCTTAACCGCATGGAGCAGATTTACGACAAAGACAGCACACTAGATGCACAAAGTAGCGTGACGAACTTGGGCGCATCCCAACTGGATCACGACTTCGGCTACACGCCCAAAGGCCATCGCCCCGAATACGGCATGATTGGCGACACGATTTTCCTGGATCGCGCTAATTTAGGCACAGCCGACCCAGGCGAAGGGCTGGAAGGGGTGCGGGTCAAGTTGTATGACGCTACCCGCGATATTCTGCTCGACACCGCCATGACCGATCTCAATGGTCGCTATGCGTTCTTGGCGCTAGACAAGACTATGGATTACCGGGTGATGGTGGATACCAGCACCTTGCCTGCTGGGTTGACCAATACGGTGATTCCGGCTGGCGGCACTGCCAATCAAAACACCGTGAATCTTTCCACAGACCCTGATGGCATTGACCTGGCTCAGGATTTTGGCTACCGCTATGATCCAGCCGCGCCCGATGTTCCCAACACCATCTCCGGCACGTTGTGGCAGGATAGCAACGCCGATGGACTGCTAAATGAAGCTGGGCGTTTTGGCAACATCCCCGTTAACCTGCGTGATGCCACCACGGGCATGTTAGTAGCCACCACCACCACCGATGCCATGACGGGCAACTACAGCTTCACCAACCTACCCGACGGCACTTATCTAGTCGAACCGCTGGATACCACCGGCAAGCTGGCGGGTTACTGGCACAGCGCCATTCCTGGCTCTACCGCCAACAACGAAAGCAAACCCACAAATGGCTACACCGTGGGCGGCAATCCGGTGATTGGCTATCCGGTGACTGTGGCTGGCGGCCAAACCAACGACACCGCCGACTTCGGCTATTACATCCAACCCGGCGCGACGGGCGATCTGGTGTGGAAAGACCTGAATGCCAATGGTATCCGCGACACGGGCGAACCCGGCATTGCGGGCGCGGTGGTGACGTTGACCGCTACCTATCGCACTACCAATGGCGAGGCGGTGGTCATTGCGCGCACCCAAACCGACGCCACCGGCGCGTATAGCTTTGATAATCTGTTGTTGGATGAGGATTACCGCGAAAGTGCCACCGGCTTGATTGCCGAAGTGGGTAAGCCGCGTTATGCCATCACCGTGGCTGCGCCGCATCAAATGAGTACCACCCACACGCCAGACACCGATGCAGCGAATGCCAATAATCAGGCCGACAACCCGCATCACGCCAGCGGCGAAACCGCCGTGGTGGTGCAAGGCGCGAACCGCGAGAATTTGCCGTATGACGACAGCAACGATTTTGGCTTCATGCTCAACAGCACGATTGGCGACCGCATCTGGCTGGATGAAAACGGCGACGGCATTCAAAACGCCGGTGAAGCAGGCATTGCCGGGGTACAGATATACATAGACAAAGATGGTAGCGGCAACCTTACCCTCAACGACCCGGTGACTGTCACCGATGCGCATGGTAATTACATTTTCAAGAACCTAGCGCCGGATAATTACAAAGTGGTGGTGGTGGAATCCACTTTGCCCACGGGTTTGGTGCGCACGTTTGACGAAGACAGTGCCCTGACCAATCCCGATGGCATCACCAACGTGGCGCTGGGTTTTGGTAAAGAACACGACACGGCGGATTTTGGCTACAACTGGGCCACGCCTGCCGACACCAATACGCCGATTGCTGCGTCCAAAGTCTCGCTCGGCGACCGGGTGTGGATTGATGCCAATGGTAACGGCGCGCAGGATTACAACGAAGCGGGTTTGGGCAATGTCACCGTGACCTTGCGCAACGACCCGAACGGCGATGGCGTGTACGATAACATGGTAGCCACTACCACCACTGGATTGGATGGCCGTTATATTTTCGATGATCTGGCCCCCGGCGCGTACACGGTGGAAGTGACACCACCCACGGACTATAGCCAAACCGGTGACCCGGATTCGCTTACGGTAATGGATCACAAACTCACCCAGCCGGTATTGCTGGCCCCAGGGGATGTGTTTGTGAATGCGGATTTTGGTTACAAACCCACAGGTGCGAATTACAGCATCGGCGACACGATTTATTTGGACGCCAATGGTAACGGCGCATTTGATGTCGGCGTTGATCAAGGCATTGCAGGCGTCACCGTGACCCTGGAAAACGGCGCGGGCAAAGTCGTTGCCAGCGCGATCACCAATGCCAGCGGCGAATATACCTTCCCCGGCCTGCCCGCAGGCAATTACCAAGTCAAAGTCACTGACACCGGCACGGTGTTGATGGGACTGACGCAAACCGGCGATCCGGATGCGACTAAAGACAGCCAAAGCTCAGTGACTTTGACGACACTTGATAATAACGCTCAAGACTTCGGCTATGCCCCGTCAGGACACGCTGTTGGACGCGGTTTGATTGGCGATACGGTGTTTTTGGATGCCGATGGCAGCGACAGTTTTAATGCTGGCGACCAAGTGCTGGAAGGCGTGACCGTGCAACTGTACGCCGCCGACAACACGCTGCTCGATAGCGTGAAAACCGATGAAAATGGGCGGTATCTGTTCGGTAATCTTGACACCAGCGTTGCGGGCGTTACCTATTATGTGCGTGTGGTGAATACCACATTACCGAATAATGCTTCAGGTACGGTATTGACTAATTCCGTTGATCCGAACGGCGGCAATGATGATACCAGCGCTGTCACGCTGACCAGCGCCGCGCCGATTAAACTGGATCAGGATTTCGGTTACAAGATCAGCACAGTAACCGATGCCAACACCATCTCCGGCACCCTGTGGAAAGACACGGATGCGGATGGGTGGTTGGACAGCGCAGAAGATTTGAATGCTGACGGTCGCCTTGATGTAGACGAAGATTGGAACAACGACGGCGTATTAGGCGCTGCCGATGAAACCGTATTGGGCGTTGATCTCAACGGCGACGGTGACATGCTCGATACTGCTGTTCCTGAAATAGACGCAGACAATGACGGCGTACTCGATACGGTCAATGAAGACACTGATGGCGACGGTCATCTGGATGTGGCGGAAACGACCGGTTTCGCGGGCATCACCCTGCTCCTGCGCGACAGTAACGGCAACGTGGTGGGTACAACCACCACCACCGGTCCCAGCGGCGACTACAGCTTCACCGGCCTACCCGACGGCACTTACACCGTGGATGTCCTGGATCGCGACGGCAAGTTGGACGGTTACTGGCACAGCGTGATTCCTGGCTCTACTGCGGACAACGAAAGCAAACCCACCAACGGCTACACCGTGGGCGGCAAGCCAGTGATTGGCTATCCGGTTGAGGTGAATGGCACGGTTGGCCGCACCAACAAAACCGCCGATTTTGGCTATTACAAAGCCCTGAGCAGTGTCGGCGACGTGGTTTGGCTAGACACCAACCAAAATGGCCGCAAAGACGCCGGCGAGCCGGGCATTGCTGATAAAGTGGTCACCTTGACCGTGACTTACGCCAACGGTCTGCCCACGCAAACTCTGGTCACCCGCACCGATGTGAATGGTGCCTACCGTTTCGATAATTTACTGGCTGACGAGGATTACCGCAGCGGCGCAGCCAGCGGCGCGGCCACAGCGGACAAACCGGTGTTTACCCTCACGGTAAACCAGGGTGCGCTGCAATCCAGCCACACGGTGATCCAGGCCAACGGCAAAGCTGCCGACGTGCTGGAAGCCAATAACTACGCGGACAATCCGTCTGGCGAACGCGCCTTGCCCGTGCAAGGTTACCAAGATATGACCAATGACTTCGGCCTGTACGGCGAGGGCAATATCGGCGACCGCGTATGGCTGGACGAAAACGGCGACGGCCTGCAAAACGCCGGAGAACCGGGCATTGCCGGGGTGACGGTCTATATTGACAACGACGGTACGCCGGGTTTGAGTTTGGGCGACAGTCAGGCCGTGACCGACAGTGACGGCAATTATCTGCTGAAAAACACCGGCCCTGGCACACACACTGTACGCGTGGCGGAAAATACCCTGCCTGCGGGTTTGATCAATCGCACGTTTGATGAAGACAGCGGCACCACTGCGCCCAATGGCGTGACTGTGGTCAAGCTGGAGGATAATCAAACCCATCGCACGGCGGATTTCGGCTACAACTACGCCCCGCCCTCAGCCACTGCGCCCAAGCCGCCTAATGGTGCATTGGGTGCGATTGGTGATCGGGTGTGGCATGACATTGACGGCATGGGTGATCAAGACGCCAATGAACCGGGCCTTCCTGGCGTGACCGTGCGCTTGCTGCGCGATAGCAATAACGACGGCGTGTTCGGCGGCACGGGGGATGCGGCAGCGACTGTCACCACCACCGGTCACGATGGACGCTATGTTTTCGATGATTTGCCCGCTGGCGCTTATGTGGTGGCGGTGGATACCACCAGCCCGGCACTCGCCGCTTACAACAGCACACCCACCGGCGACCCGGATGGCAATTTCGCGGGCGGTGCGTTTGATAGCCGCACCACCCGTCCCCTGGTGCTAGACCCAGGCGATGTGTTCATCAATGCGGATTTTGGCTATACGCTAAATACAGACGGCGACCGTACAGACCCGGATGTAAATGGCGGTCACACCATCGGCGATACCATTTTCCTGGATTTGGATGGGGATGGTACGCAAGACGCTGGCACGGATCCCGGTATTGCTGGCGTCACGGTGGTGCTGCGCGACGGTGCTGGCAAGATTCTCAACAGCACAGTGACCGATAAAGACGGCACCTATACCTTCCCCGGCTTGCCCAATGGCAACTACACCGTCACCGTCACCGACACCGGCAATGTGCTGGGCGGCTTGATACAAAGCAAAGACCCGGATGCGGTGCGCGACAGCCAGAGCGCAGTGACCTTGAGCGGCGCGAGCAATCCGGATCAAGATTTCGGCTACGCGCCCACTGGCGTTAATGCCACGCAACCCGGCGTGATTGGCGATACCGTGTTCTTGGATCACAACAACAGCGGTGGCTATGACCTGGGCGAAGGCTTGGAAGGCGTGACCGTGGAATTGTATCTCAGCACGGATTTAATCAATCCTATTGCCAGCAAGTTTACCGATAAAAACGGGCGCTATTTGTTTGACGGCTTAAATCCGGCCCTATCCTATCAAGTGCAGGTTGTGGCAACTAACCTGCCTTTGGCTGGCTTGGTCAATATCGTAGACCCGTACACTACCAAAGATGGCGTGAGTATAGTCGCTAACTTGAGTAGCACTGGCAATGTCAATCTTGCCCAAGACTTCGGCTATGCGGCCCCAGTAACGAGCAAAAACACCGTGGGCGGCACGGTATGGGAAGACAGCGATGTCAATGGCACGCTGAATGAGGCTATTGCTACTGGCAATGTATTTGAAAACACCACCGTGGTCTTACGTGACGCCAACGGCACACCCGCCACTAATCCGAATTTCGGCAAGGTGATTGGCACCACGCTGACTGATGGCACGGGTACATACAGCTTCACCAACCTGCCCGATGGCAAATACAGCGTGGAAGTGCTGGACACCACGGGCGAATTGACCGGTTACTGGCTGAGCAATGGACTGAACGACGGCACCGACAATAACAGCCAACCGCGCGGTTATGTTGTTACTGTAGATGGCACTAATCCGCCAACAAGCCGCACCAATACCACTGGCGATTTCGGTTATTTCCGCAATCCCGCCAGCATCGGCGATCAGTTGTGGAGCGATTTGGACGGCGACGGCTACCGCGACGCGGGCGAGCCAGGAATACCCAACCGCGATGTGACGCTGACTATCACTTATCCCAGCGGCCAGCAGGTCGTGACCAAAACGAAGACCGACGGCAGCGGCAATTATCTCTTCGACAACCTGTTGCTGGATGAGCATTACCTAGCCAGCACCAGCCCTGGTCAAACCCCAGCGGTCAGCGGCAAGCCGCAGTTTATAATCACCGCTGACAGCGGCGCATTGGCCTCTACCCATACTCCTGGTGCCAGTGGTACGGACGTGCGCGAGGAAAACGATTACGCCGATAACCCGGCGGGTGAATTGGCAACGGTGGGCAAGGGCCAGCATGACAATACCAATGATTTTGGTTTTGGACTTTCCGGCACCATCGGCGACCGCGTGTGGCTAGATGAAAATGGCGACGGCAAACAGGACGCAGGTGAAGCCGGTGTTCCCGGCGTCACCGTGTTCTTGGATCGCAATAACAACAGCACACTGGACGCAGGCGAACCCTCAGCGAAGACTGACAGCCACGGCTATTATGTGATTCCCGACGTGGGGCCAGGCACTTATCAGGTGCGCGTGCAAGAATCCAGTCTGCCCACTGGCTTGAACAACCGCACTTTTGATGAAGACAGCGGCACCACTGCGCCCAACGGCGCAACTTCGGTCACGCTGTTGTCACAACAGGAATATGACCGCGCCGACTTCGGCTACAACTACGCCCCGCCTGCGGCTACCGACACGCCGACCGCCGCCGCGCTGGGCGCGATTGGCGACCGGGTGTGGATTGACGCCAATAACGACGGCGTACAGGACTACCACGAAGCCGGGCTGCCCGGTGTGCGCGTGAACCTGCTCACCGATGACAACCGCGACGGCGAATACGGCGGCGCGGGCGACAATCCAGCGCGTACCACAGTGACCGGCGCGGATGGCCGTTACATTTTCGATGATCTGCCAGCAGACAGCTATGTGGTGCAAGTGGATAAAACCAGCTTGCCCACCGGTTTCAACACCAAACCCAGCGGTGATCCCGACAGTACCAAACCCAGCGGTGATCCCGACAGTATCCTGGACGGCAAGACCAGCTCGCCGCTGGTACTCGATCCCGGCGATGTGTTCTTGAATGCGGATTTTGGTTATAACCTGAACAATGACACCAACCCGGATACCGCAGAAATCGGTGGCGGTCATGCCATCGGTCAATCGGTGTTTGTGGATGTGAATGCCGATGGTACGCAAGACCCAGGCGAGCCGGGCATTGCCGGCGTGACGGTGGTGCTGAAAAACAGCAGCAACCAGATCATCGCCAGCACCCTCACCGATGCCAGCGGCAACTATACTTTCCCCGGCTTGCCCGACGCAGGGTACAGTGTGCAAGTCACTGACGCGCATGGCGTATTAACCGGCCTGTTGCAAACCGCTGACCCGGACGGTGGCAATGATGGCAAGAGTGCTATCGCCAGCCTGCCAGCGGATAACTTGGCTCAAAACTTCGGCTACGCGCCTGCTGGTCATGTCACGGGCAAGGGTTTGATTGGCGATACGGTGTTTTTAGACCGTGACGGTCAAAACGATTACGACCCAGGCGAAGGTCTGGAAGGCGTGACCGTGCAATTGCTGGACAGCGCCGGAACCACCGTGCTGGCTACCGTGCGCACGGATGAAAACGGGCAGTACCGGTTTGGTAATCTCGACCCGGCTTTGACTTACCAAGTGAAAGTGGATACTGCGACTTTGCCGGGTGGCGGCACGAATCTGAGCAATAGCATAGACCCGGAAAGCGACGGTAATAGTCAGTCCAGCGTAGATTTAAGCACGGATTTTGATGGTATCGTCTTGGATCGTGATTTTGGTTATGTGATTGCCACACCAGCCAACGCCAACACCCTCGGCGGGACGCTGTGGGAAGACACCAATGCCGACGGCACGTTGACCGAGGCGGGGCGTTTCGATGGTATCACTGTCGTCTTGAAAGACAGCACCGGAAAAACGGTTGGCTCCACTGTCACCGCAAGCGGCGGCACTTACAGCTTCGGCAACCTGCAAGACGGCACTTACCGCGTGGAAGTGTTGGATCAACAGGGCAAGCTGACTGGTTACTGGTTGAGCAACGGCCCGAACGATGGCGCAGACAACAACAGCCAGCCCAATGGCTACACCGTCACGGTGAACGGGTCTAATGCGCCGACCAGTCGCACCAACACCACCGCCGATTTTGGCTATTTCAAACAACCCGCCAGCATCGGTGATCAGGTATGGGCTGACGCTTCCGGCGACGGCATCCGCCAGACCGGTGAACTGGGCATTCCCAACAAATTGGTCACGCTCACCGTCACTTACCCCAACGGCAAAGTGGTGCAGGCCGTCACCAAGACCGATGCCACCGGCAAATACAATTTCGGCAATCTGTTGCTGGATGAAGACTACATCGCCAGCACCACTGGCGTGGAAACCCCAGCCGCCAGCGGCAAGCCGAAATTCACCCTCACCGTGGACGGCGGTACGCTGGCTTCTACCCACACCACGGCTACCAATGCGGCTGAACTCAATGACCAAGCCGATAACCCAGCGGGCGAACTCGCCAGCGTGACCCAAGGCAACGCGGACAACAGCAATGACTTCGGCTTTGAATTGCCGGGCGTGATTGGCGACCGCGTGTGGCTGGATGAAAACGGCGACGGCAAGCAAGATGCCGGAGAAACCGGGATTCCGGGCGTTACCGTGTTCCTGGATTTGGACAAAGACGGTGTGCGCGACACTAACGAGCCAAGCGCAATCACCGACAGCAATGGTTTTTATCTGCTGCGCGACATCGCGCCCACCAAGACCGGCCAGAGCTATGAAGTGCGCGTGGATACCACCACCCTGCCCAGCGGCCTGATCAATCCAACCTTTGACGAGGACGGCACAGCGGACAACGTGGCGAAGAACATCACGTTAGCAGGCGGCGAAGAACATGACACCGCCGACTTCGGCTACAACTACGCGCCGCCCACCGACACCAGCAATCCGCCGCTGAACGCAACCGGCGCGATTGGCGACCGGGTGTGGGCGGATGACGGTGATGGGATACAGGAAGCGGGCGAACCGGGCATCCCTGGCGTGACCGTGCGTTTGCTGCACGACACCAATGGCGATGGACTCTATGGTGCAGTGGGTGACACCATCCAAACCGCCATCACTGGCGCGGATGGCCGTTATGGCTTTGATAACTTGCCAGCGAGCGGTTATGTCGTGCAAGTGGATGCCACCACGGTGCCCACCAGTTATAACACCACGCCCACCGGCGACCCAGACAGCGAGAAGGACAGCAAGACCAGTTCGCCCATCGTGCTTGATCCAGGCGATGTGTTCGTCAATGCCGATTTTGGCTATCAACCCACAACGGGGTATGCCATTGGCGATACGATTTATCTCGACAGCAATGGCAATGGCGCGTTTAACCTTGGCGAGCCGGGCATCAACGGCGTGACCGTGACCCTGAAAAACAGCGGCGGCGTGGTGATTGCCAGCACCGTGACTGGCGACGATCCGACTACGCTGGGCGTTGTCGAACAAGGATTTTATAAATTCAATAACCTGCCCAATGGCGTGTACACCGTGCAAGTCACTGACCACGCCAATGTGCTGGGCGGCTTGGCGCAAAACGGCGACCCGGATGGGGTGTTGGACAACCAGAGCCAGGTGACGCTGGCGGGCAGCGACTTGGATCGGGATTTTGGCTATGTGCCACCCGGTCATAGCGCCACGACTGGGCTGATTGGCGACACGGTGTTTGTGGACTATGACAATAACGGCGCTCCCAGCGCTGGCGAAGGCGTGGAAGGCGTGACTGTCACGTTGGTGAACACTGGCACAGGAACTACCGTTACCACCAAGACCGATGAAAATGGGCGTTATGGATTCGGCGGGTTGGCGGCGGGGAGCTATAAGGTTCAAGTAACCCCAGGCGATTTAACCGGCTTCACTAATTCCATCTTTCCTGGTGGTGGTAGCGCCAATAACGGGCCAACAGTGACATTAAGCACAGGTGCGATGATAAACCTGGCACAAGACTTTGGTTACACGGTTGCCAGCGGCGCGAACACCCTTTCCGGCACACTGTGGGAAGACACCGATGCGGATGGCGCACTGGTCTTAGCGGAAACGGCCCGTTTCGATGGCATCACCGTGGTACTCAAAGACAGCACTGGCAAGGTGCTGGGTTCCACCGTCACTGCTGGCGGCGGCAACTACAGTTTCCAAAATCTGCCCAACGGCGATTACCGCGTAGAAGTCGCGGATCACGGCAAACTGGAAGGCTACTGGCTGAGTAAAGGTGCCACACCTGGCGTGGACAACAACAGCCAAGTGCAGAACTACGCGGTGACTTTGAACGGAGCAGACAACAGCACCGCCGACTTCGGCTTCTACAAACAACCCGCGCAAGTGGGCGACTGGGTGTGGCGTGATTTGAATGCTGATGGCATCAAGGACGCTGGCGAGCCGGGCATTGCTGACAAAACCGTGACGCTGAACATCGTCTATCCCAATGGTCAGACCGTGCAAGTCGCCACGCGCACCGATAACGTGGGCCAATACCTGTTTGGAAACTTGTTGCTGGATGAAAATTACAACGCCAACACCCAGGGCGATCCGACAACGGCCAACTTGCCCAAATACACCCTCACCCTGGGCAGCGGCAGTATGGCCTCCAGCCATACCGCTGGCACCGATGGCGCGGAAGCCGAAAACCAAGCGGACAACCCTGCTGGCGAACCGGTTGCGCTGATCAAACAAGGTGGCAGTGACCCAACCAATGACTTCGGTTTCAAGAAGGGTGGCGCGATTGGCGACCGCGTGTGGCTGGATGAAGACGGCAATGGCCGCCAAGACCCTGGCGAACCGGGCATTTCCGGCGTTACCGTGTACATTGACGATGACGGCGTAGATGGCTACAGCGGCAACGACACCCAGGCAGTGACTGACGCCAATGGCAATTATCTGCTCAAGGATATTGCGGCGAGCATTGTAACCGCCCCCTACACCGTGCGCGTGCTGGAAACCACCCTGCCCACGGGCTTGATCAATCGCACTTTTGACGAAGACAGCACCACTACCGTGCCCGACGGCAAGACCAGCGTAACGCTGGCTGCTGGACAGACGCACTGGACGGCAGATTTCGGCTACAACTACGCACCGCCCAGTGACACCGACAACCCGTCGGCGACTTCAAAAGGCGCGATTGGCGACCGTGTGTGGGTGGACGCCAACAACGACGGCCATCAACAAGCCAATGAAATTGGCATTGCTGGCGTCACCGTGCAATTGATTACCGACAGTAATGGCGACGGCATTTACGGTGTAGGCGACACAGTAGTCACTGCGGAAACTGGCGCGGACGGGCGTTATATCTTCGATAATCTGCCAGCGGGTGGTTATGTGGTCGTGGTAGACACCAGTGATCCACAACTGGCGGGTTATGGTCTCAGTGCCCAAGGCGATCCTGATGCAACCCCGGACAGCCGCACCACTACGCCGCTCTTGTTGGCACCCGGTGACGTGTATCTCAATGCCGATTTTGGCTACCGTGCCCCCGGCGGCGGTTACACCATCGGCGATACCATTTACCTGGACAGCAATGGTAGCGGCTCCTATGACGGTGTGGGCGAGCCGGGTATTGCCGGTGTCACGGTGAATTTGCTGGACGCTTCCGGCATGGTCATCGCCACTGACATCACCGACAGCGCGGGCCGTTATGACTTCCCTGGTCTGCCCAACGCTACTTACACCGTGCGCATCACCGACAACGCCAACTTATTGAGTAATTTGGTGCTGTATGGCGATCCAGACGACGATCCCATCGGCGCTCCCAACAGCGTGAAGGACGGACAGAGTACGGTGATACTGGCGGGCGCGGACAATCTCAGCCAGGATTTCGGCTATGTACCACCCGCGCATGGCACCACCGGATTTGGCCTGATTGGCGACACAGTGTTCCTGGATCGCAACAGCAATAACAATCCCGATGCGGGCGAAGGGTTAGAAGGCGTCACCGTAAGCTTGTACAACAGCGCGGGCACTGTCTTGCAGTACACCACTGTCACCAATGCTCAGGGACGTTACTACTTCGGCGACTTGGACCCGGTTGGTACTTACGTGGTGAAAGTGGATGCCACCACACTGCCTAACAACGGAGTTGGACTCAGCAACACCCGCGACCCAGACAACACCAGTCCGCTCAATGAATCGCGTATCAATTTAGCGGCAGACCCAGATGGAAACATTGACGGCATCAATTTGGAGCAAGATTTTGGCTACCGGCCTAGCACTGCGCACAGCCTGAGCGGTACGCTGTGGAATGACACAAACGCCAACGGTACGCTGGACAGCACAGAAACTGCGCGTTTTGCCGGGGTGTCCGTGGAGTTGTACGACAGCACCAAACGCTTAATCGGCAGTGCCTTGACCGATGCTGTGGGCAACTTCAGCTTCGGTGGTCTGTTGGCGGGTGCTTATACTGTGCAAGTCACTGACGACACAGGCGTATTGAATAGTTATTGGCACAGTACTGGGCCAGCCCCAGGCGCGAATAACAACAGCCAGCAAAATAGCTATGTCATCACCTTGCCTGATTCTGTCACGGCTGTCACCAACACCACCGCAGACTTTGGCTACTATCAAGCCACTGCCAGCATCGGCGATTTGGTGTGGTCTGACACCAATCAAAATGGTCTGTACGACGCTGGTGAACCGGGCATCGCCAATCATCCAGTGACTCTGACCGTCACTTATGCCAATGGTGCAGTGGTCACGGCACGCACAGCGACCGATAGCAACGGGCAATACCGTTTCGACAATCTCTTGTTGGATGAGGACACCATGCTGGGCGCGACCTTGCCGACTTTTCGGTTAAGCGTGACCCCGCCCACCAACATGATCTCTACCCACACCGCCGCCACGAACAGCGCAGAGGCTAATAACCAAGCCGATGATCCCGCAGGCGAACCAACAATAGTCACCCTAGGCAGCGTAGACAATAGCAATGACTTCGGTTTCAAACCGGCTCCAGTGCCAGTGCCGGTCGGCAAAATTGGCGATACCGTGTGGCTGGACAGTAATGGCAATGGGGTTCAAGACAGTAGTGAACTCGGTTTAGCCAATGTCACCTTGGCGCTGTACCGCGACAACAACAATGATGGCAAGCTTGATAGTGGCGATGTCTTGCTAAGCAGCGCCACCACCAATGCAACAGGCCAGTACAGCTTTGCTAATTTGGGTGCGGGTAACTATCTGGTAGCGGTCTCAGATACCAACAATGTGTTGAGTAATCTGGTATTAAGCCAAGGTCAAAACGCGCCGCACAAGGTTGCGCTGACACTCGGACAGAACTATAAGAATGCCGACTTTGGCTATTCAGCTCCGGGCAGTGTCGGTGACTATTTCTGGAATGACTTAGACAGCGACGGCGTGCAAGACACTGGCGAACCCGGCTTACCTGGGATAAAGGTGTTTGTTGACCTCAACAAGAACGGCACATTGGATACCGATGAGCCGTTTGCTGTGACCGATGCCGATGGCAAATATCTCCTGGATCAATTGCCTGCGGGTGCTTACCGTCTCGTGGTGGTGCAATCGAGCTTGCCCACCGGTGCCACGCAAACCTACGAGCGCGATGGCAGTCAGAATGGTAGCGTGGATTTCACCCTGACTCCTGGTCAAAAACTGGACGACGTGGACTTTGGCTACCGCACCGCTGCCAGTATCGGCGACACCGTGTGGGATGACCTCAATAGCAACGGCGTACAAGACTCCAGCGAACTCGGTTTGAGTGGCGTGAAGCTCTTCATCGACTTGAACAATAATGGCATCACTGATCCCGGTGAACCGGTTACTGTCACCGACAGTACTGGCCGTTATCGGCTGGATAATCTGTTGCCAGGTACTTACACCGTCAGGGTAGATACCACGACTCTGCCCGCTGGCACGACTCATACCTTTGACCGCGACGGCAATAAAGACCACCAAGTCACGTTGACAGTGACCACCGGTCAGCAAATCACCGACGTGGATTTTGGCTACAAGACTTTGTTGGGCAGCATCGGTGATCGACTGTGGCAAGACTTGAACAGTAACGGCTTGCAAGACGCCGGTGAACCGGGGGTGAGCGGTGCAAAAGTCTTTATCGACGCCAATCAAAACGGCGTGCTGGATACCGGTGAAACTTTTGTCACCACTGACAGCACGGGACTGTATCGCTTCAATGCGCTGCCAGCGGGTACTTATCAGATTGCAGTGGTGCCCAGCAGTCTGCCTGCGGGCTACACCAATCGTTATGATTTAGATGGCAATCCCAGCGGCAGCGGCGGCGACAACCGCGCTAAAGTGGTGTTGCAAGCGGGCGAAATTCGCAGCGATGCCGATTTTGGCTACACCGTGGCCGGGGCGCGTTTAGGCGACACCGTTTGGCAAGACCTGGATGGCGATGGCACGCAAGACGTGGGCGAACTGCCTTTGTCCGGGATTACCCTGACCTTGACGGGCGCGGGTGCGGACGATCAGTTTGGCACCAGCGACGACAGCAGCGCGACCACTGTCACCGACAGCGCTGGGCACTATCAGTTTGCCGGGCTGCCCGCTGGGACTTATCGAGTCACGCCGACTTTGCCCGCCAACAGCAGCCTCACCACCCCGGCGGCGCTGAATCCAGTCACCTTGACCGCGAGTCAGGTGCTGGATACCGTGGACTTTGGGATCGTCGAAGGCAGCGGCTGGATTGGCGACACGGTGTGGCTGGACTTGGATGGCGACGGCTATCAAGACCCCGGCGAAACTGGGCTGGCGGGCGTACAGATTCGATTGATCGGTGCGGGTGCCGATGGGGTGTTGGGCACTGCCGATGATGGCGTGTTAGCCACTCAAACCACTGACGCACAAGGGTTATACCGTTTTGAACGATTACCGGGTGCGACCTATGTGGTCGAAGTGGTGTCCAGCACGGTGCCAGCGGGTCTGAGTCTGACTCAGGGCAGCAGCAGCCGTAGCGTGTTATTGCCCACCGGTCAGCACCGCGATGACGTGGATTTTGGCTATCGTGGCCCTGGTTTAATCGGTGACACGGTGTGGCTAGACAGCAACGAAAACGGCGTACAAGACGGCGGCGAGCTGGGCTTGCCGAATCTTGGCGTACAACTCCGCCAAGCCGGTGCTGATGGCCTGTGGGGCACGACGGATGACGTGCTGCGCAACACCCAAACCGATAACCTCGGACACTATGCGTTTGCGGGTTTGAGTGCAGGCGAGTATCGGGTGACGCTGGATACTGGCAGCGCGCCCAGCAACACCAGCTTGACCACGGTCGGTCAATTCACGGTAACGCTGGCGCAAGCGCAGCAATACTTGAACGCCGATTTTGGCTTAGCCAGAGGCACCGCCAGTTTTGGTGATTATATATGGCATGACCTGAATGCCGACGGTATCCAGGACGCAGGCGAACCGGCCTTGGCGGGGGTGGCGATTCAAGCGATTTGGGCGGGCACTGACGGTCAATTAAACTCGGCAGACGATCAGGTATTCAGCACTGTCACCGATGCCAGCGGTCATTATCAATTCACTGATCTCCATGCTGGGCCTTATCACGTCTCGATTCTCAGCGGCGTACCGGTGGGTTTAACCCCCAGCAGCGGCCCGCAATCCTTGGGGGCCGAGCAGGTGGGGATTGCTTTGACCACCGGTCAGCACCGCACTGACGTGGACTTCGGTTATCAGGGCACCTTATTGGGCACTGGCAGTTTGGGCGATTTCGTCTGGCAAGACTTAAACGGCGATGGTCGCCAAGACCCCACCGAGCCTGGCTTCGCCAATCTTCCGGTGGTGTTGCGTCATCCGGGTGCCGATGGGCTTTTTGACACGGCGGATGACGTGGTATTAACCACGCTCACCGATTTGACCGGCCATTATCAGTTCACCGGCTTGCCTGGCGGGGACTATCGCTTGGATGTGACCGCGCCTGCGGGCACGCACAGCACCACGCCTACCCCTTATTTGCCAGTAACTTTGTTGCCGAATCAACAGTTGAATCACTTGGATTTCGGTTTTGTCGGCGGCGGCCTGATCGGGGACTTCATCTGGCACGATCTGGACAGCGACGGGGTACAAGACAGCACAGAAACTGGCTTGGCAGGGGTGCAAGTCAACTTGCGCGGTGCGGGTTTAGATGGGTTATTGAATACCAGCGATGACCTGTTGCGCAGCACCCTCACCGATGCCAACGGCGCTTATCAGTTTGGCAATTTGGACGGCGGCTTGTATCAGGTGACGGTGGGCAGTGGTTTACCTGCTGGCTACACCGCCACCAGCGGCCCGCAGACGGCAGGCGCTGGCAGCGCCACTGTCACCTTGGCCGCAGGCGGGATCAACCGCAGTATCGACTTTGGTTATAGCGATCAGGCCGCGCAAGGCAGCGTTGGCGATTATGTGTGGCATGATGCCGACCGCGACGGCTTGCAAGACAACAATGAATTGCCGCTGAGCGGCGTCAGCGTGCAACTGACTTTGCCCGGTGCCGATGGCGTCCTCGGCACGGCAGATGATGAGCTGCGCAGCACCAGCACCGATATTAACGGTCAGTATTTGTTCAGCGGCTTGCCCGCAGGTGATTACCGCATCGACATCGGCAGCGGGATTCCCGTCGGACTCACGCCCAGCAGCGGCGCACAGAGTGCCGGACTGGGCACGGCCAGCTTCCAGTTGACCGTCGGTCAACAGCGTAGCGATATGGACTTTGGCTATCAGGGCGATTTGCTCGGCATGGCCAGTTTAGGCGACACCGTGTGGCACGACAGCAATGCTGACGGCCTGCCGGAACTCGGCGAGCCGGTGTATGCCGCTCTCCCAGTGACCTTGACCCATCCGGGAGCGGACGGTCAGTTTGGCACGGCTGACGACGTGCGTTTGACCACTCTCACCGACAGCAACGGCCATTATCAATTCAGCGGCTTACCGGCAGGTGCTTATCAGGTGTCGGTGACAGCGCCCAACGGCACGCACAGCACCACGCCGCAAGCCGGTCAAACCGTGACCTTGAGCAATGGCCAAAGCCGCGACGACCGGGATTTTGGTTTCGTCGGTACCGGCTTAATCGGCGATTATGTCTGGCATGACGCGAACAACGATGGCCGACAAGACGCCAGCGAAACTGGCTTGGCTGGGGTGCAAGTCAGTCTGCGCGGTGCGGGCGGCGATGCGCTACTCAACACCGCCGATGACTTGTTGTTCAACACCCTCACCGACAGCAGCGGCGCGTATTTGTTTGAAGGCTTGAGCGGCGGACTGTATCAAGTCACGGTGGGCAGCGGCATTCCAGTGGGCTTGACGCCGACCAGTGGCCCGCAGACGGCAGGCGCAGGTAGCGCCACCTTGACCTTGGCTGCGGGCGGCAGCAATCGGGCGATAGACTTCGGTTACGCCGATGCCACCCCGCGTGGTCAAGTCGGCGATTTTGTCTGGCAAGATTTGGACAAAGACGGCGTACAAGACGCCAACGAACCCGGTTTGCCTGGCGTGGGTGTGCAACTGACTTGGAGCGGCCCAGACGGTCTGCCGGGCACGGCAGATGATGTGGTACGCCAGACTGTCACCGACAGCAGCGGACATTATCAGTTCAGCCAATTACCGGCTGGCGCGTATCAGATCCAAGTGACTAGCGGTGTGCCGGTGGGCTTCACCCCCAGCAGCGGCCCACAAACCGCCGGAGCGGGACAAGCCAGTTTTGTGTTGGCCCCAGCGCAACAGCGTGACGATCTCGATTTTGGTTATCAGGGTACGTTATTGGGCACTGCCAGTGTCGGCGACACGCTGTGGTATGACAGCAACGCCAATGGCGTGCAAGAAGCCGGGGAACCGGGTTATGCCAACACGCCAGTGACTTTGCGTCATCCCGGTGCTGATGGACAGTTCAACACCGCCGATGATGTCACCGTCATCACTCGCACCGATGCTCAAGGACAGTATCTGTTCAGCGGTCTGCCAGCGGGTCAGTACCAAATTTCCGTACCAACCCCCAGCGGCACGCAAAGCACCACGCCAAACGCCAGCAATCCGTTCCCATTGGTGGACGGTCAAGCGCTGAACACGGTGGACTTTGGTTTCGTTGGCACGGCGCAGTTCGGTGATTTTGTTTGGAACGACCAGGATCGTGACGGGATACAAGATCCGACAGAACTCGGTTTGCCGGGCGTGTCCGTGCAAGCGATTTGGCACGGGCCGGATGGTCTGGCGGGCACTGCCGATGACGTGACTTACACCACTAGCACCGACAGCAGCGGGCATTATCAGTTTACCCAGTTAGCACCGGGCAGTTATCAAGTCAGCGTGCTGAATCCGCCAGTCGGTTTAACCCCAACCACCGGCCCGCAAAGCATCGGCCCCGGTGCGACCACGCTCAACTTGAACCCTGGTCAAAACCGCGACGACGTGGACTTTGGTTATCAAGGCACGCCGCTGGGCACGGGCAAGATTGGCGACACGCTGTGGTTAGATAATAACGGCAACGGTCTCCAAGAACCCGGCGAACCGGGCCTGGCAAACCTGCCAGTGACGCTGGAACATCCGGGTGCTGACGGGGTGTTTGGTACGCCTGATGACATCCGGGTAAGCGGCAGTACCGATGCGGCTGGCCATTATCAGTTCACCGGCTTGCCTGCGGGCGACTACCGCGTGGTGCCAACACCGCCAGCGGGCACGCAGTCCACCACGCCGAACGCTTATCGCCCCGTCACTTTGCAAGACGGTCAAATCCTGGACAGCTTGGACTTTGGTTTCCAAGGTCAAGGCCGGGTGGGCGACACGATTTGGCATGACCAGAATCAAGACGGCATCCAAGACCCCAACGAGCCAGGTTTGGCCGGAGTCAGCGTACAACTGATCAGCGCTGGGCCGGATGGTTTGCTCGGCACTGCCGATGACCAGACCCGCAGCACCAACACCGATGCCAGCGGTCAGTATGTCTTCACCCAATTGCCCAGCGGGGTTTATCGGGTGCAAGTGACTGGCGGTGTGCCAGTGGGCTTCACCCCCAGCAGCGGCTCGCAAAGCGCTGGCCCTGGTCAGGCTGATTTCAGCTTAGCCCCGGCGCAACAGCGTGATGATCTCGATTTTGGTTATCAGGGTACGTTACTGGGCACTGCCAGCGTCGGCGATACCTTGTGGTATGACCGCAATGCCAACGGCGTGCAGGAAGCCGGGGAACCGGGCTATGCCAACACGCCAGTGACTTTGCGCCATCCCGGTGCCGATGGACAGTTCAACACCGCCGATGATCTCACCGTCATCACCCGCACCGATGCCCAAGGACAGTATCTGTTCAGCGGTCTGCCAGCGGGTCAGTATCAAGTCACTGTGCCAACCCCCAGCGGCACCCAAAGCACCACGCCAAACGCCAGCAATCCGTTCCAATTGGTGGACGGTCAAGCGCTGAACACGGTGGACTTTGGTTTCGTCGGCACCGCACAGTTTGGCGATTTCATCTGGCATGACCAAAATGGCGACGGCATCCAAGACCCCACCGAGCCGGGCTTGGCACAGTTGCGGGTACAAGCGGTGTGGTATGGGCCAGACGGTCTGGCGGGCACTGCCGATGACGTGACTCACACCACCACCACCGACAGCAGTGGGCATTATCAGTTTACCCAGTTGCCGCCGGGCAGTTATCAAGTCAGCGTGCTGAATCCGCCGCTGGGTTTAACCCCAGTCAGCGGTGCGCAGAGCCTTGGCCTTGGTACTGCCACGTTTAGCTTGAATCCTGGTCAAAGCCGCGACGACGTGGATTTTGGCTATCAAGGCACGCCGCTGGGCACCGGCAAAATCGGCGACACGCTGTGGTATGACCGCAATAGCAACGGGACGCAAGACCCTGGTGAATTGGGCGTGCCCAATACTTTGGTGCGCTTGGAACATCCCGGTGCCGATGGCGTGTTTGGCACACCAGACGATTTAAGCGTCAGCACCACCACCGACCCCAGCGGTTACTATCAGTTCACCGGCTTACCAGCGGGTGAATACCGCGTGGTGCCGCTCACGCCTGACGGCACGCGGCCCACCACGCCTGCGGCTTATCAGCCAGTCACGCTGAATGCAGGTGAAGTGCTGAACACGCTGGACTTTGGTTTCGTCGGCACGGCGAGCTTGGGCGATTTTGTTTGGCACGATGAAAACGGCAATGGCGTGCAAGACCCCAACGAACCCGGCTTGGCCAACGTGACCCTGAGCGCTGTGTGGGCAGGGCCAGATGGTCTCAGCGGCACCGCCGATGATCAACGTTACCAAACCCAAACCGATGCCAACGGGCAGTATCAGTTCAGCCAATTGTCACCGGGGGCTTATCAAATCACCGTTGACCCCAATACGCTGCCCGTGGGCGCACGGCCCAGCGTAGGCCCAGACACCGCAGGTGCTGGCACGGCACAAGTGACGCTCAGTCCTGGACAAACCCGCAGTGACGTAGACTTTGGCTACACCGGCGTGTTGACTGGCAGTGCGCAACTGGGCGACACCGTGTGGTTAGACCATGACGGCAACGGCCTGCAAGACCCAGGCGAACCGGGCTTGCCCGGTGTGTCAGTGCGCTTGACCGGCGCGGGCGCTGACGGTCAGTTTGGCACGGCAGATGATTTGGTGCTGAACACCAGTAGTGATGCCGCCGGGCATTATCAGTTTGATCAATTACCTGCCGGTCAGTATCAAGTGACGCTGACTCCGCCGACTGGCACTCGCGCCACCACGCCCGTGCTGTACACCGTCACTTTGCAAGACGGCGAACAGCACGACACGGCGGATTTTGGCTTCCAGGGTAACGCCAGTTTGGGCGATTATGTCTGGTTAGACAGCGATCAAGACGGCGTGCAAGACGCTGGTGAAACGCCGCTGGCTGGTGTGGAAATCAGTCTGCGCGGTGCGGGCAGCGACGGCGTGTTAGGCACTTCAGACGATTTGCTGCTTCACACCGTCACCGATGCGGGCGGACATTATTTGTTCAGCCATTTACCCGTCGGCCAGTTCCAAGTCACGGTCAATCCGACCAGCTTGCCGCTGGGTTTGACACCCAGTAGCGGCCCGCAAACCGCAGGCCCAGGGCACGCCACCGTGACTCTCAGCGCAGCGCAGAATCGCACCGATGTTGATTTCGGTTATCACCGCAGCGGCGCGGCGCTGGGCGACCGGGTGTGGTTTGATCGCAACGGCGACGGGGTGCAGGATGCCGACGAGCCGGGTTTACCGGGTGCGGTGGTGCATTTGACCGCTGCGGGCGACGATGGACTGTTTGGCACGGCAGACGACAGTTTGTACAACACTGTCACCGACAGCCAAGGCCGTTATCAGTTCAATTCATTGCCCGCTGGGCTGTATCGGGTCAAAGTGGACACCGGCAGCGTGTCTGACGGTTTGGTGCTGACCACGCCGAATGATAACCGGGTGACGCTCACCGCCAACCAAGTGCGCGATGACCAAGACTTCGGTTTCACCGGCACGGCGAGTTTGGGCGATTTCGTGTGGCATGACCAGAATGGCGACGGTATCCAGGACGCGGGCGAAACCCCGTTGGCTGGCGTGGCGGTGCAATTAACTTGGGCCGGTTTTGATGGGCTGTTGGGCACGGCGGATGATTTGGTGTATCGCAGCACTACTGATGCCAGCGGTCATTATCAATTCGACCAATTGGCAGCGGGCAATTATCGCCTGCATCTGCAAGCCAGCACCTTGCCGCCGGGCATGGTCGCTACACAAGGGCCGCAATCTTTGGGGTCGCAAAATCCGCTGGTGACGCTGGCCATCGGTGAACAGCGCTTGGATTTGGACTTTGGCTATCAACGCAACGGTGCTGCACTGGGCGACACGGTGTGGTATGACACGGATGGCGATGGGCTGCAAGACGCGGGTGAACTGGGGGTGAGCGGCGTTGAAGTGGTGCTGCAACAAGCAGGCAACGACGGCATTCTCAACACCGCCGATGACACGTTCTTGACCACCGTCACCGATCAAGACGGCTACTATGCGTTTACCGGCTTGAGCGCGGGCGAGTATCGGGTGGGCGTGAACACGCAAACCTTGCCCAACGGCACGCGCTTGACTGTGCCCAATAACCAAACGGTGAGCTTGGCGACCGACGAGTTGCGCCTGGATCAAGATTTCGGGCTGCGCGGTTTCGCCAGTCTCGGCGATTATTTGTGGCACGATTTGAACGCCGACGGGGTGCAGGATTTGGGCGAACCGCCGCTAAGCGGGATTACCCTGCAATTGCGTGGGTTTGGTCAAGACGGCATCGCCAACACCGCCGACGATTTATTACTCACCACCCAGACCGATGCCCAAGGGCATTACCTGTTCAGCGACTTGCCGACTGGCCTGTTTGAAGTCAGCGTGGGTCGCGTGCCGGAGGGACTGTATCCCACCAACGGCCCAGATTCACGCGGTGCCAATACCGTGCAAGTCAGCTTGAGCAGTCCCGGTCAGCAACGCTGGGATGTGGATTTTGGCTACGCAGGAGCCGCCAGTATCGGCGACCGCGTGTGGTTGGATCGCAACAGTGACGGCGTGCAAGACCCCGACGAACTGGGTTTGCAAGGGGTCACGGTGACGATCACCAACCTGGGGCCAGACGGTATTTTGGGCACGGCGGACGACAGCACGCGGGTGCTGGTCACTGACAGCGACGGCCTGTATCAAGCCGACCGCTTGCCGCCGGGTCAGTATCAAATTAGCGTGAACCCGGCACCGGGTTATCAAGCCACCACGCCGGTGACTCAGCAAGTGACGCTGGGTCAGCAAGATCAGTATCAAGACGGCGATTTTGGCTTTGTTCTCACCGTGCCAGATTATGTCATCCAGAAAACCGACGGTCAGCTTGAAGTGCAGCCAGGACAAGCGCTGCACTACGAGATCACGGTGCATAACCAAGGCAGCGATGGTCACGACGTGGTGATCACCGACACGTATCCGCTGGCGCTGCTGGACAGTGTACAAGCCAGCGATGGCGGCGTGGTAGACCCCAGCACTGGCACAGTGACTTGGCAACTGCCGCTGCTCAAAGCGGGCGAAACCAAGGTGTTGAGCCTGTTTGCACAGGTCAAAGCAGACGCCGAACCGGGTGCTTTGGGCACCGCCTTTACCAACACCGTAACGGTGGATGACCGCGATCCGCAACCCGATCCGACCCCGGACAATAACCGCGCCACCGACACCGATACCCTGGTGCCGCCCACGCCCGGTTTAGCCCCGGATTATGTGATCAGCAAAGACGACAGCCAAACCGAAGTGCGGCCTAATCAACCGCTGACTTACCAGGTCACGGTGCGCAACGTCGGCGGCGATGGCACCGACGTGGTGATCACCGACACTTATCCGCTAACTGCGCTGACCGAAGTCACCGCCAGCCACGGTGGTGTGGTAGACACCGTGGCAGGCACAGTGACTTGGCGCTTGCCGCTGTTTAAGGCGGGCGAAAGTCAAACTTTCACCGTGAACGCGGTGGTCGGCGCGACTGCACCCAACAAAATCATCAACACGGTGGCAGTGGAGGACAGCGATCCCCGCTTAGACCCGACCCCCGACAACAACCGCGCCAGCGACACCGATACGCTGCTGCCGTTGACGCCAGATGCCGTGCCGGACTATGTGATCAGCAAAGACGACCAGCAAACCCAGGTAGCGCAAGGACAGGTGATTCAATACCAAATCCGGGTGTTCAACCAAGGCGGCGCTGGTCAAGAAGTCGTGATCAGTGACCGCTATCCGCTGACGCAACTGGAGATTCTGGGGATCAGCCCGCAAGGCACAGTGGATCGTGTCAACGGCCTGATTCAGTGGACTTTGCCAACACTGGGCGCAGGCGAAAGCCAGGTGTTCACGGTGACGGCCAAAGTGATCACTACCCAGACCGGCGGCAGCCTGACCAACACCGTCAGCGTAGACGACCGCGATCCACGCCTAGACCCCACACCCAACAACAATCAGGCAGTGGACATCAATACCCTGATACCACCGTTAAGCGACAGCCCGGTGGGTACGGATGAGGGCACAGCGGTGACGCCGACCGAGCCAAGCACCCCGGCCCCGGCTGATTTTACCGTGACTAAGAGCGATGGCGTGACTCAGGCTGAACCAGGCCAAACCCTCACTTACCAGATCACGGTCAGTAATGTCGGCGGTAGCAGCGGCACCGTGCTGGTGGTGGACGAATATCCGGCGGCGTTGTTGACGGTGAGCAGTGTCAGCGAGGGCGGTGCCATCCAAGACGGCAAAGTGGTGTGGACGCTGGACAGCTTAGCCGCTGGCAGCAGCCGCACCGTGACTTTGACCGCCCAAGTCAATCCGCAGCTCGATCCGGCATTGCTGGCAAGCTTTAGCAACCAGGTACAGGTCACGCCCAGTGGAATCGGGGCTTTGCCCGACCCGACGCCAGACAACAACCGTGCCTCCGACACCGACGCGCTGGTCGCAAAACCGGTGACTCCGCCGCAGCCGTTCCAGTCCGGTGATGTGCCACCAGTCAACGACAGCTTCGTGTACTACTACTATGAACACGAAGTCAGCCGCGATTATGTGGAAGAATATGGCGACCGCTTCTGGTTGTTTGACTGGCATGACATTCAGTTCAAATTGCCGCCGTTGCCGGTCGCGCCGATCTTCAGCGGTCTAGTCGCTCCTGGCACCGCCGTGACCTTGCACCTGTATGACGAGCAGGGCGTGCCGTTGGGCAGCAATATGGTGATGGCAGACACCGGCGGTAACTGGTTGATGACCTTCCCCAATCTGGTGTTGTGGGATAATCCGCACTCGGTTGAGGTGCAGCAATTACCGGCGCTGTATAACCACAACGACATGAGTGTGTTCGATATGCGCACTTATTTCGTGCCGGCGATCAACAGCCAGTTGTTCTTCAGCCACACCTTGTCGGTGAATCCGATCTTCGCGTTCGCACCCGCCAAGATTCTAGCGGCCCTTCATGAAGCCTATGAGCGCCCGTTTGCGATCAATTGGGATAACTTCAATGCCTATGAATTCGTGACGGGTTCGACCACCACCACGCAATCGACGATGTAAGGGGGAGCGGAGT
>Ga0066601_10000029_pt1 | contig 75470 bp, 84 predicted proteins | sample Medcelwee11metaG_FD_59487 | JGI IMG/M metagenome (GOLD analysis project Ga0066601, IMG submission 59487) | Freshwater pond sediment microbial communities from the University of Edinburgh, under environmental carbon perturbations - Medium... | ecosystem: Environmental > Aquatic > Freshwater >... | reverse complement strand
CTTTAATAACGTTTATTTTCTGCGCTCCAGCAGCGGTAAGTTCAATATCAAATTCAGTTTTTTCTTCAACAGCCTCAGCAGTGGCTCCCGGCATAACTCCAGCCATCATCATTGGAGCAGCAGCACTAACTCCAAATTTTTCTTCCAAAACCTTCACCAATTCTGATAAATCCAAAACGCTCATTTTTTCAATTTCACTAACAAGTTTAGTAAATTTTTCTGGAACAATAACTTCTTCTTTTTTTTCAGTCATAATATTATGTTTTTTCAGTTTTTAGTCTTGTTTTTTAAGCCAAAACTAAACTCCAAAAAAATAATTTAATTTAAATAATTTAAAAAGACTAATTTATGCTTTCTGCTCTTTAATAGCATCCAATACCCGAACTAATCCACTTAGGTTTCCATTTAAAACATTAACGAATCCAGAAATTGGCGCCTTAATGCTTCCCACCAATCGGGACAAAAGCTCTTCCTTAGAAGGAATTTTAGCCAAGGCCTTAGCTTCTTGCTCAGTTAGAACCTGATTTCCCAGTACTCCGCCAAGAATCTTTAAGTTGCCATTGATTTTAGCAAACTTTTCAATAATCTTAGCAGCAATTATTTCATCTTCATTAGAAAACGAAACGGCTATTTGACCATCTAAACCCTTAACTCCCGCTGTTACGCCGACATCTTTCAAGGCAATATCAATCAACGTTTTACGTGATACCACGTATTGAACTCCAGCAGCTCTAAGCTGTTTTTTAAGTTCTGTTACATCTTTTACTTGAATTCCCTTGTAATCAACAAACATTATAGATTTGGCATTTTTAGCTTTTTCAGTCAAATCTTTTACTATTTTCTTCTTATGTTCTTTTGTGATCATAATTTTCTCTGTAAATTGCGAATTATCTAAATGCGCAATTATTTTTTTACAGAAATTAAAAAATCTGCGCTTCCGCAGAATCGACCTTTGTATATGCAAATCGACAAAAAACGATTAGCATATCCTCGACAGGACTTACAGATAGCCTGTTGTCTGCGGATAAAATTTTCTATTTAAAAAATCAATTTTTTTAATTTAAAACATTAAGCTATTTTTCTTCGGTATTTGCAACCTCACCCGAATCAGCTTTAACTTCTGGTTTTGGCATTCTTATTGTTCTCTTTTTTCCTTCCAAAATACCTTCTCTTAAAAACAAATTATAAGCTGAATCAGAAACCTGAGCACCCTTACCAATCCACTCTTTAATTTTATCGGACTTTAAAACAGCTTTTTTTAAATGCGGATCATAGCTTCCAAGCAAATCAATATGCTTGCCGGTTGGAGCGGATGTATTTTCTTGCAATACAACCCTAAACTGCGCTCTGTTTCTTCTTCCAGTTCTTGCAAATCTTATAGTCAACATAAAATCTTAAAATTATTACAGATAAATTTAAAAAATATTCTTAACAAAAATGGCTTCGTAAAGCCCTTTTTAGATAATTTTCAGTACTTAATAAGTATAGCAGGTATTTAAAATACGTCAATAGAGGACATAGAAACGGTCCGTTTTCAATATTATTTTAAAAAATTACCCAAAAATCAGTTTAAATTTTTATCTAACTTGCCCACTTGATCTAAATGCACTGAAAGTAATTTGGATATACCATCTTCACTCATTGTTACCCCATAAAGAAGAGTGGCTTGTCGCATAGTTTCACGATTATGCGTAATAGCTATAAATTGAGTATTAGCTGAAAGTTCTTGTAAAATTTTACTAAATCGCCTAGAGTTAGCTTCATCCAAGGCAGCTTCCACTTCATCTAAAATAGCAAAAGGCGGAGGATTATAAGCTATAATAGCAAATAACAATGCCAGGGAGGTTAAAGATCTCTCACCCCCGGAAAGCATTGAAAGATTGTTGATTTTTTTGCCTGGGGGACAAGCAACGATTTCAATGCCCAATTCATTTTTTTCAGCTTCTCCTTCAACCTCTCCCACCTCATCATTTTCTTCATTTTCATTTTTAATTTTTCGTTTAGCATTTTTAATTTTCAACAAATGAGCGTTTCCGCCACCGAAAATTATTTGAAAATATTTAGAAAATTCTTTGTTTATTTCCTCAAAAGCTCGGTCAAATTCCGCGTCAATTTTTTGTTCCATCTCTTTAATTATTTCGCGCAAAGATTCCATTGCTTTTTCCAAATCAATCAATTCACCGCTTAGAAAATCAAATCGGGTATTGGTTTCCTGATATTCCTCCACAATCATTGGATCTATCCCTCCAATTTGTTCCAAAAGTAATTTAATTCGAGAAATATCCTTTTCAATATGATCTTGATCTAATTCTTTTCCATCAAATTTCAAAACTGACACTTCACAATGCAATTGATCTTTGATTTCATTAACCAAATCCTCTTCGCGCACTTCTATTCGAGCTAATTTTATCTTAGCTTCACCAAAAACATCTTTTAGCTTATTAAAATTCTCTTGTTTATCTCTAAATTCTCTTTCTAGTTGGAAAAATCGTTCACGTGCTTTTCGGCTTTTTTCAATTGTTTCCGCAATATCAACACTTATTTTAGCGATTATTATTTTATTTTCTTCAAAAATTACCTCTAGCTCCTGCTTTCTTTTTTCATAATCATCAATTCGTTTTTCAATTTCACCAACCTCCTTAGAATTATCTTTCTGTACCTTGATCTCACCCGTCCCAGAATCATTATATAAATCATAGAGCTGTTGTTGAATGGCTTGCGCAAATTCCTTAATATCTTGTAATTGTTCAACATTTTCAGCTGCTTCTATTCTTGCAATAAGTTTTTTTTGATCTTCTCTTATTTTTGAAAGCCTCTCTTGTACATATTTTAAATCCACCGGAATAATTTCATATATTTTTTGATTAGCCAATCGCTCTTTTTCAATTGCCAATCTTCCTTCTGTAACAATCAGCTCCCTTTCAATGTCATTCATCTTACCCCGAATATCACTCTTTTTTCGTTCTAAATCTCGCTGAAAATTATCATCCTCCACCATCTTCATTTCTTTGGAAAGTTCATCGCTAATTCTATCAACCTCTCTTTGCATGTTCATCATATCCGCCCCAATTATATTTTTTTCCACTGAAACTTTTTCCCGTTCCACTTGAAACACATGCCATAAATAAGAAAAAAGTTTAGTTTGCTTTTCCTTCAATTCTGCTGATAAATCCTTGCCTTGCTGGGCTTTTTCAGCTTGCCTTTTAAGCATTTTCAAATGAGGTTCAATTTCCCTGATTAAACCAATTACCCGCTCCATATTTTCCTTAGTACTCTCCAATTTCTTAAGCGCTCTTTCTTTTTTTATTTGATACTGTTTAACTCCCGCGGCATCTTCCAAGATAGCCTTTCTTTCCATGGGAGTAGCGTATAAAACGGCATCTGACATTCCCTGATTTATTACACAATGACTATTTTTGCCGATTCCAGCCTTAGCTAAAATTTCCACCACATCCAAAAGTCTAACATTATTACCATTAATAAGATATTCTGATTCTCCGCTACGAAAAAGTTTTCGAGATATAATTACTTCAGAAAATTCCAAAGGAATTTTCTTATCCGAATTATCAAAATATAAGGTTACATGAGCGCTTGCCAGGCGAGATTTAGTTTTTGAACCAGCAAAAATAATATCTTCTGATTTTTTACCGCGCAAAACTTTCATAGACTGCTCTCCAATTGCCCATTTAATCGCATCTGAGACATTAGACTTGCCACTACCATTGGGACCTACAATTGCGGTTATGCCAGCGTTTGTTTTGTTTTTTTTATTTTTCAAAACATGATCAAACTCCAAAACAACCTTATTAGCAAAAGATTTAAAACCAGAAATTTCTACTTTTTTTAGATACATATCAATTCATGCGATTAAGAATTTGCAACGTTTACAAGAATCATGAGACCGAAATAAAATTTATAAAATTTTATTAATTATTTTGAGATAACTTCTACCATTTCAACAAATCTATTTGAATATCCCCATTCATTGTCATACCAACCTACAATTTTTACCATATTCTCCTGTGCCATTGTTAGGGGTAAATCAACGATCGCACTTGATGGGTTCATTTTATAATCCATTGACACTAATTCTTTATCTGTGGCATCCAATATGCCAGAAAGATCGCCCTTGGCAGCCTCGCGAAAAGCTTCTTTAACTTCTTCGACTGATTTTGGATTTTTTACCGTACAAACAAAATCTACAATTGAAACCACTGGGGTCGGCACTCTTAAGGCAATGCCGTCAATTTTACCCTTTAGGTGTTTAATCACCTTGCCGACTGTTTTAGCAGCTCCAGTGGAAGTTGGAATTATATTCAATGCAGCAGTTCGAGCTCGACGTAAATCGTCATGAGGCAAATCCAGTACCCGCTGATCATTAGTATAAGAATGGGTAGTGGTCATAAATCCTTTTTCAATTTCACATAACTCATCCAACACCTTGACCATTGGTGCTAAACAATTAGTCGTACAAGATCCATTAGAAATAATATCTTCTCCTTGATATTCATGCACATTAACTCCCGGCAAATAAACTGGTGTATCATCTTTAGGCGGAGCCGACATTAAAACTTTTTTTGCACCCGCTTCTAAATGAGCTTGCGCTTTTTCCTTAGTTAGAAAAACTCCAGTACATTCCAAAACTACATCCACGTGTAAATCGCCCCAGGGCAAATTAAGCGGATCCTTTTCGGAAAAATACTTGATCCGAGTTCCATCAATAATCAATTCACCATTTTCTTGATCCACATTCACATCCCGCTCATAAATACCATAAGAAGAATCAAATTTAAGCAAATGAGCCGCCGTTTCAATGTCCGTCAAATCATTAATCGCCACCACTGAAATATTTTCTTTTTCAAAAGCTATTTTTAAAGAAGGTCGACCGATTCGCCCAAAACCATTAATTGCAACTTTTATCATATTTTTTTAAAATTAATAAATTATTATTTTTTTATTTTATCAATGAATATAATACCACACTTTCACTATCACAACCTCGACCAATTTCATGTCGATACCATTTCGAGTCATTGTTTTCATTATAAAATCCTTGTTTATAATCTTGATTTTTTGAAATTAGAGAAAAATCAGCACAAAGCTCAAACTCTCCTTTTACTACCTGACCCTGTTCGATTTTTTCTTTTATCACTCTGTATTCATAAAACTCTCCGGTTTCTGGATCATTTTTATTGGCACAATAAGAATAAGATGAATCGTTTTGTAAATCAACCAATGAACTTGGCAATGCCTTGTGCTTGCTGGCATAATCGCCGATACAAAGAGCTAGTCCCTGCAAATCATTAGCTCTAATTTCGTCAAAATTTCTTTTTCTTCCCGTAGTCGGCGAACCACTAACTACAAATCCTAAAATTATTGCAATAATGATTAATCCGGTTGCTAGCCAGCCAAAAGTTGAAAATATTTTTTCAGTGACTTCTTTTCGATATTGCACTTTTTTTCTTTCCAAAAAATAAAAACCAAAAATTCCTCCGACTATTAACAATATCACCAAAGCTTTTAAGAAAAATCTAATTGTTATTTCACCCTGTAAAACATTAAAAATAACCGCGATCAAATCACCAACAATTATAACTGCAGTTATCAACAGCACTAAATAAGTAATCCATCTGGTTAACTTAGATTCTTCTTTGTCTTCATTAACATGAAAACTTTTAAACCAAAGTTTTATTGTAAAATAATATAAAGGAAAACTGATAATCAGAGCGGCAATAGCGTAATGAATTGATGCAAAAGACACGAAAGAATTATAATCATAACTGATAGCCAACTTATCCGGTAAAAAATAATTAATTATCCCATAAGACAATACGCCCAAAGAAGTTGCAAAAATACCTAACAAAATAAATGAAAAAAGATTAATAATAATTTCAACCGTGCTTGATTTTTTTGTGAAAGATTTTTCCAAATTCTTATCTGGAATCGGAACACCGATCTTAATCAACGCCTCCGCGCAAGATTGATTAATTTCTTCCTCTGACCAACCAACTGTCCGCAATTGCTTTTTAATTTCATCTTGAAAAATTCCTTTCTGCACCGAAAATGAAATATATTCAATTAACTCCCGTTTTTTATTTTCCATAATATCTATTTACAATTATTTATTCTGCCTCCATTTCAACTATTTGCCAATTTTTTCCAGTCGTTTTAATTATGTTAAATTTTGTATCCTTCAATAAAGTCTTTTTAGCAATACCGACTATTCCGAATTTTAAATTATCAATTGAAATATCCTCCACGTGCTCCGCGTGTCCATCATGTGCCAACGCAATTTGTCCAATTTCAATTTTAACACTGACAACACTGGAAAGCTGGCGATCATCAACTATTTTTAAAATTTCATCTACTATTTCTTTGGCTAATAAGAAATCATGCATATTTTTTCATTATGATTTAACGCGTCAATGGGCTGATAACTAATGCACAGCGCAAGAAATACATGGATCGTAAGCTCGAATAAAGGCACGCATTTTTTTCTCACGTTCTTTTTCTGATAAATCCAGTGCTTGCTCTTCAATAAATTTAGCAATATCATCTTCCAAATGAGCCATAAACTGAGCGGTTGGACTAATGATATTAACATTTTTGATATACCCCTTTTGATCAATATCTACATAATAATACAAAGTTCCTCTTGGAGCTTCCACCGCCGCTGAAGCAGTCCCACCCTTTATTTCGTATGGCTGAGTAAGGGCGTTTTGCAAATCCAAATGCGACAACTGTTTTAATAATTTAATCGAGTCTTCGGTTGAATGTATGATCTCCACCATTTGATAGAGGATATTATGAAAAGGATTGAAGTCTGGTAATTTAATATTCAAACTTTGCAAATAAGCAGTTGCCTTAGGTGAAAGCTTTTCATGTTGATTATTAACACGAGCAATTGCGCCCACCATATAACTAGTTCGACCGTCAACTTTCACTCGCTTTATAATTTCACGCGGACGATGTAATTCGTGAAAATTTTCTTCAAATTTAGCAACTGGAATATGTAAACCATTGTTGGAAATCAAATCTCCATCATAAATTGCATATTCTCCAGCAGTTTGCAAACAAACATATTCAGTTCTACGGGAAAATTCTGGCAATTTTATTTCCTTAAAAAAATCTGCCAATGCCAGAACATCTTTCATTACAATTTCACCTTTTTCAATTAATATTTGTATTTCCTCAATCGTTGGAACCTTTTTAAAACCGCCAACTTCATTCGTAAGCGGATGGACTACTCTACCACCAATAATTCGCACCAAATCCATGCCATAATCACGAATACGCAAAGCCATTTTAGCTTGTGCTGGATATTCCTCAACTAGTTGCAAATCATTTTCAATATCCAAAAAATCCGCCAAAGAAAGAAAGAAGAGATGCAAAGCATGTGAATGAATAAATTGCGCATGTTCCATAATCTTGCGCAATAATACAGTTTCCTGAGAAACTTTCACTCCTAAGGCATTTTCAATTGATTTTATTGAAGTCAAATTATGGACTACCGGACAAATTCCACAAATCCTTTGTGCCACTACTGGCATATCTTTATAGTGTCTACCAACCAAAATTCCTTCTATCAAACGAATTCCTTCTTGCACTTCAAAACGAGCTTTCTTGACCGACCCTTTCAACACGCTTGCCATAAAACCAGTGTGTCCCTCTATTTTTGCTACATGATTTATTTTTAATAACATGACTGTATTGATTGTTAATTAAATTTTATCCCTCTTTTCAATATCATCTCTTAATCCATATATTTCAGTTACATTTTCAAACTCCTCATCAGTCATAAATTGTCCAAGTGCCGCGCGCATAGCTTTAACATTGCCAGTCGGACGAAGTCCGCGACAACCCTGACAACCCATTCTGGATGTAGGACAAGTTGCGTCACAACCACCTAAAATCATTGGTCCAAAACAAGGCTTTTTCTCTAAAAGTAGGCACTTATTGCCTTTTTTCCTGCATTCCAGGCAAACTGGATTATCAGGAATATTAGGTATTTCTCCTGCCAATAAAAGCGGTATATAATTTAAAAATTCATCCGCCGATATCGGACAGCCCGGGAAAGTAAAATCAACTTTAACTAAATTATCTATTTCCCGAACTTCTTTATTATCAATTCCTTGGATATATTTATAAACATGCTTGATGGTATTTTTACCCTCCTGATAATTTTTAATTTCCGGAATACCCCCCATAGCCGCACAGTTTCCCAGCGCCACTAATAGTTTACTTCTTTTTCGAGCATCCAATAAAATTTTTTCATTTTCTTCAGTCATTGGAATTCCTTCTACAAAAACCACGTCCAGCTCAGCGCCCGAATCTTCCATATCTTCCAATAAACGAAAATCCACTAATTCCACTTGTTGCATCAATTCCAAAAATTTTTCACCCAAATCTAAAAGCGCAAATTGACAGCCCTCGCAAGAAGTCAAACTAATGATGGCAATTTTCGGCTTGGACGTTATCACTTTATTTTGCATAATATTTTTAAAAATATCTTACCCTTATTTTAATGCCAATTTTATCATATTAAAATTTTACCACACTTTTTGAAACCAAAAAAGGTTGTTTTTTGCGCCTCAAATGATAAACTGATTAAAACATGCAAATATTCAAACTATCTGAAAAATCAAATCAGATTATTCTCGCACTAGGGGCGGAGTCCGCTGGAAATTTTTCCTTATTCAAAAATAAAAAAATATATTTTTCTGAAGATTTTGGCAATCTATTGGATGAAAATAATTTCAACCGATATAAACAAATTTTAAATAAATTCATTAATCAGGAAAAAATAACACCGACCATCATCTTAACTGATCTGCATCCAAATTACAAAACTACCGAATTAGGCTTAATATTAGCTAAAAAATTTAACGCCCGACATATTCAAGTCCAACACCACATAGCTCACGTCTTTTCGCAATTCACAGACAATTCATATCAAGATCCAAAATCTGAAATTCAAAAATATTTTTACGGTATCGCCTTAGATGGCACTGGCTATGGAATTGATGGAAAAATTTGGGGTGGTGAAATATTCAAATTTCAGAAAACAAATCAAAATAACAAAGAAGTAATTCGAATCGGACAGCTGGAAAACCAAATCATGATTGGAGGAGAATCCGCAATCAAAGAACCGGCTCGAATGATAATATCAATACTAAGTAAATTTTTAGATAAAAATTCTGTTTATTGTTATGTAAAAAAATTCTACACTCAAAATGAATTTGAACTTTTACATAATCAATTTAAGCAAAATTTCAACTGTATCGAAACTTCTAGCACGGGACGGATTCTAGACGCAGTCGCGGTATTCCTGGGTTTTGCTAAAAATGAAAGAAACTTTAAACATGAAGCGACCTATTTGTTAGAAAAAAATTCCACTAAACCTTATATAAATTTAAAACCGAAAATAAGAAAAATAAACAATGATACAAAATATATATTAGACACAACGCATCTTTTTAAATATTTAGTAAAAAACATCAATAAAGACAAAACGAGACTTGCCGCTACCGCCCAACGCTATATCATTCAAGGATTAAAAAGGATAATCATAAATCAAAATAAAAATCTTGCCATCAAATCACAATCAATTATTCTTTCTGGCGGCCTATCTGAAAATAAAATAATCTCACAATATTTTAAAAATAAAAAAAATAACATTTCGCCCATAAAAATACCAACTATTCCCCGTGGCGATGCGGGAATAAGTTATGGACAAATAATTCATTATCTCCTAAAAAAATCGAGAGATTAAACCAATAGTTTCAATGAACTTTTTATTATTTGTAATAAGAAATTAACATATTCTTGGAATCAATTTACCCTTGGGCATTTCTATCGATCGCAAGCTTCCAAGGCTTGTTTTTAGAAAAACCCCTGCTTTATCGCCATTTTTGCTTTTCTTTTTTACCTTTTCTGCTTTTCCAATCACCTTGGCTTTTGGATTAAATTTCCTTAAAATTTCTAAAGTTTTTTCAACATTGTTTGACGAAACTGCTGCAATAAAATTCCCTTCACTAGCTAAAGAAAAAATATCCAATCCCAAAAGCTCCGTAACTGCCACTGTTTCTTTTTTATAGGGTAAAGTTTCTTCATCTAAAATAATTTTCACTCCAGACTTAATTGCCATTTCAACTAAATTCGCCGCCAACCCTCCCCGGGTCGGATCCTTACAGGCATTTAAGTATTTGCCAACCTTTTCAATTTCTTTATTAAAAGGCTTGCTGTCACTTTTAATTTTCGTTTTATAATTAAATCTTGCCGCCAAAAGCGCTACTGCATGCTCACCCAGATCTCCGGAAACAATAATGCTATCTCCCGGCTTTATCCCCCTATTTGAAATAATATTTTCCGCCAATCCCACTCCCGCCGTAGTAATTTCAATTTTATCTATTTTACCCTTATCACTCACCTTAGTATCGCCTGTCACTACCGGCACCCCAGATTCTTTTGAAATCGCCGCTATCGATTGGATTATTTTTCTTAAATCACTTTTGGGGAAACCTTCTTCCATCACAATGCTAAGTGAAATTCCAATTGGTCTAGCGCCCATAACCGACAAATCATTAATAGTTCCACTCATTGCGATTTTACCAATATCTCCGCCCGGAAAAAATATCGGGTCAACAATATATGCATCTGTCGTAAAAACCAATTTTTTATTACCTTCTAAATTAAAAACTGCCCCATCATCTTCGCAATTTTTCCATTTATTCTTTCCTGCCAAACTCAAAATATTTCGAATCTCAGAAATTAATTCTCCTGATTTATACCCCCCACCCCCTTCATCTAAAGTAACGTTGTCATTTTTCATATTACAATAAATCACTAAATATTTTCTTTGCCAAATGTTGAGCAAAGTTTACAGCAACTGCATTACCTATCATTTTGTATCCATTAGCTATATCACGATATTTAAAAATAAAATCATCGGGAAACGTTTGAATCCTAGCACACTCGCGAACAGACAAGCGACGATAAAGATGTTCTTTTCCAGGAACAAAAATCCTTTCATTTTGACTTATAAATTTCATTTTTGGCGCTTGAGGGTGAAGTGGAGCATGGCGACCACCAGCCTGAATTGTAAATGAAGGTTCATCCCAAGAACGAACACGATTTCTAGACATATAAATAGTTGAAAAACCACCATTCATATATTCATGATTTGGAATTTTCAAGGTATCACCGTTCGTTTTGTTTTTATCTAACGCTGGCTTTGCTAAACGCAAATCATAAATAGCATCTTTTAATACGGGTTTATATTTTCGTGGCTCTGGAAATTCAAATTTCTTTTTTAATCTCTTATGATAGCCAATAATAATAACACGAAATCTATCTTCTGGAACATCATAATCATTTGCATTTAAAAGTTTGCAAGAAATAACATATCCAGCATTTTCAAATTCTTTTATTATGCTTTCAAACGCTTCTTTGTGTTTTGGATGAAGAATTCCTGATACATTTTCTGCAAGAAAAAATTTAGGCTGTTTTTCTTTCAGTAAACGAATGTAATCATAGAATAATTTTCCTCGTTTATCATTTATTCCACGACCAGCGCCAGCCTCGCTCCAACTTTGGCAAGGTGGTCCTCCAATTATTCCGTCAACGTCTGGAATTTCAGATGCTGGGATATCTACAATACTCCTCTTATCTAATTTTGTTTTTGGAAAATTATACTCAAATGTTTCCCAAATTGTAGAATCATATTCATTCGCCCAAACCACATCAAAGCCAGCCTTTTCAAAGCCTAAATCTAAGCCACCTGCGCCTGTAAATAAAGAAGCTATTTTCATACTATTTTTTGAAACTCAACAACTTCGCCTCCAGTAAAATTGCTGGATTATTTGGCGATTTTATTTTTATATCTTTTATTGATAAATTATCACTTATTAAGCTCTCGAGGCTTTTTCTGTCTTTCTCTGGAAAGGATAAATATTTTTCTTTCAGCAAAATCGCATTAATAAAAAAATCAGAGTTTTGTTCTGTGGGAACAATATAATCAAAAACTTTAATAGGATTTTCAATGCCCCACATTCCACGAATTCGCAAATAAGTTATCCCAAGCGGATCAACTCTATTAACTCTACCTAATTCATTGGTTTCTGCAAACTCAACATCTTGTAATTCATTAACGCCATTTGAAATTTTATCTCTAACTCTTTCATAAACTTCTTTGCTTGCCGAATAACAATTACCATAAACAAACCATAATGCTTTCAATTTATCATTTTTTGAAACACCTACCGCGTAAACTAAATCTTTTTCTCTCCAATCTTCACAATTTCTGCAAGCAGTAGTTATCATCGAACTATCAGAATATAATTTATCTTTTGGATAAGAACTATTCAAGGCAATGCCGGAGCGCATGCTTTCAATTTTCTTAACTTCGATTGCGTCGCCCTGTTTGATAATAATGTCTGGTGGATTGTTTTGATTTCCGATATAAGAAAAATGTTTACTATAAATTTCATTTTTCCTTTCAACATCATTTTCATTCAAAGAATCACAAAACAAGTCTTTGATATAAAATTCCAAAGCATCACCCATGCTATTTGCACGATTTGTTCCACGATAATGAGAAGTTATATTTGTAATTGGATTTTTAACCAAATTTTCAATTGCAACTAGTAAATTTGTCATATTTGTAAAATTATTCTTATAGTTTTATTTTACCATAAAACCATAATAAATGTCTTTTTTGTAATTCTAAAAACAAAAAACATACACCATCTTATATAAACAGGAATAAACAAGAACACTTATTTTTTACTTATTATAAAAAAATTTAAAAAAGAAATGATTTTTTATTTTACACAATGTATCATGAATATCCCCATAACATGACAAGTAAAATAGAAACGATACTAAGAATATTGTCTTAATATATTTTATAGTTTTAATCAAAAAACAAACCATTTATTACTCATTCAAATTTTTGTGGCGAAAAAAATTTTGACAAGCGCCTTCAATGGAAACCATACAGGGTCCGATTGGGTTTTCCGGAGTGCATTTTTTTCCAAACATTGGACATTTTTCCGGATTTTTCAAGCCACGAATAATTTCACCGCACGCACAACCAGCTGGGTCTTTTGATTTTTCAAAATCAATTTTATCTAAAATATTTTTATATTTAACCTTTGCGTCAAACTGTGAAAATTCTTTTTTTATTTCCAGTCCGGAGTTAGGTATATCTCCAAAACCCCGCCAATTGCCATTACTAACTTCAAAAACTTCAAAAATCAAATCACGCGCTTTTTTATTTCCTTCTTTTTTCACCACTCTTTGATATTGATTTTCTACTTCTCTTCGTCCTTCTTTAATCTGCCTTAATAACATTAAAATTCCCTCCAAAATATCCTGGACTTCAAACCCGGTTATCACCTGAGAAACTTCGAGAACCTCATACGGTTCAACGCCAATTATAACACTCACATGACCGGGATCAATAAATCCATCTATTTTTATTTCTCCCATATCAAGCAAGGTCTTCATTGCTGGTAAAAAAATCTTATGCGCCGAATATACAGTCAAATCTTTTTTAATCGCCCACGCAGTCATCGGCGTCGTCGTGTCAAATCCCAATCCAAAAAAAACCAATTCCGGATATTTTTCTTTTAATTTCAAAGCATCCTCAGTCGAATAAACATCAAAAACAACAGCGCCTTTTTCGCGCGCACCATCCAAACTGCCAAACTGTCCAGAAACTCGAAGCACATCGCCATATGTCGCTACTGGAATTCCCGCTAACGCTAAACTCACAATCGCATCAATATCTTTTTGTGCAATAACACAAACCGGACATCCCGGTCCGGTAATCAGATTGATATTTTTTGGCAAAATTCCGCGAATTCCACTTCGACTAATCGCCTGCGTATGTGTCCCACAGACCTCCATTAAATTAATTTGGCGATCGATACTGTCAGCTAATTTCGCAATTTTCACAATCAAGTCTTGTTTCATTTTTATCTGATTTAAAAATTTCCTGACAATTAGTTCCTTCCGCTGCACTTAAAATTTCAATTGCAAAACCTGCGTGCACAATAACATATTCACCTACTTTGACTTTCGGCACGATTGATATGTTAATTGCTTTTTCAATTCCATTAAAATCGACCCAGGCTGTCGAATTTTTTATCGATTTAATTTTTCCTGGATAAGCTAAGCACATGTTGATAATTCAAAATTTAATATATTTTTTAACAACCTAAGCCTTCCCATCACTACCAAAATATTTGATTTTTTGCTTAACTGTTTCTTTGACTGCTTCCCGAGCTCCACCCAAAAGTTTACGCAAATCAAAAGAAACATCATTTTGCTCTCGAATAACTTTTACTAAATTATTAATAAATGCTAATCGAGTTGCCGTATCTACATTAAAACAAGAAATTCCTCGCGCGATAACTTCCTTAACTCGACCATTTTCCCAATCAGAAGCTCCGTGTAAAATCAAAGGAACTGAAACTCTTTTTCCAATCATTTCTAATCTGGCATAATCCGGTTCGCTTCTTTCCTTGAAAAATCCATGGGCATTTCCAATTGCCACCGCCAAAGTATCTATTCCGGTTTCTTTAACAAAATCTTCCGCTTGCGCCGGGTCTGTCATATATTTATCCCAATCGACTTCTTCCATACCCGATTCTCCCAAATATGGCACACTGCCTAATTCTCCTTGTACGTCAATATTGCGATTATGACAAAAACTTACAATTTTTTTAGTCATTGCTAAATTATCTTCATATTTTTTTCGTGAACCATCATACATCACTGAAGTCAAACCAATCTCCGCGCATCGCTCAATGACTTCAAAACTTTTACCATGATCCAAATGTATCCCGATTGGAATTTCTGGCGCATAAAATTCTGCATCATTTTTAATTAGGTGAAATATTCCTCGTCCTCCGCCATATTCCATAGTCTTTTCGGTTATTTGAATTATAACCGGAGATCTTAACTCCTTAGCTGCCTCTACGATAGCCCGCGTAGTTTCTAAATTAACCGTATTAAAAGCACCTACCGCATAACCGCCTTGCTTAGCTTTGATCAAAATTTCTTTTACCGAAGTTACCATAGAAAAATAATATTAATTTTTATCGATTATGCTAACAATTTTTAAAAATTCCATCGGCACCAGACTTTCTCGCCCAACCAATACACCATTCATTTGCGAATCCAAACAAATTTGTTTAACGCTACTTGATTTTACTGATCCGCCATAAAGAACTGGTATTTTTTCTGACAACTCCGGGCTATAGGTTTCCGCTAAAATTTTACGAATCAAAATTTTAACTTCCATTATCTGATTGCTTTGCGGCACCAAATCTGTACCCACCGCCCAAACCGGTTCATAAGCAATTATCAATTTATCCGCTTGAGTATTAGGTATTCCCTTTAATCCGTCCGCTATCTGCTTAGCAATAACTTCAAAAGTGTGATCCGCTTTTCTTTCATCAGCACTTTCACCGACACAATAAACTGGACGCAAACCACTTTTTAAGGCTAATTTTATTTTTTCATTAGCAATAATGTCAGTTTCGCCAAAATATTTTCTTCTTTCACTATGTCCCAATATAACATATTTTCCACCAAAATTTTTAATCATCAAAGGTGAAACTTCTCCCGTGAAAGATCCCCTTTCCTGAAAATAAGAGTTTTGAACACCAATTTCAACTTCCGATTTGCCAAAAAATTCTACAAATTTTTCCATATGCACCAATGGCGGACAAAGTACGATTTTAGAATCAGAAAATTTATTTTTTTTCAATTCCAAAATAAAAGAATTAAGATAGTGTTCACGCTCCGCCTGAGTAAGTAAGTTTATTTTCAAATTACCGATAACATATTTTTCCATATTTCCCATTTCTTATATTTAAGACTTTTCACTATACACTAAAAACCAGTTTTCACGCAACCATTTTGAGTACAAGTTATTATCTTTGAAGTGGTTGTATTGTTTATAAATTTATAACAAAAAGCTCCTGAAGTTCGATTTCCCCCACAAGTTGCATTGTTATAAGGAGAACAAGCCGTATTGGAATTAGCCAAATTGCACCACCTAAACCTTGTCGCACTATAAATCCAACCCGAATTAGCAACTAGTGTCGGCCAGGTCGAATAAGCCGCCCCTAAGCTACATATTTCACTGCCAGCTGTCGGATGGGGAGAATTTTTCAAGACCACTGCCGAATTCCCGCTAGTTAAACATTTAAAAGCCATTCCCTGAGTACTGGCTATTTGAGAAAAAATTCCATTATCATTAGTCTTTGTTCGAGCCCCATCTAGATTAACCAAAATAATCGCCGCCAAAATACCAGCAATCGATATCGTTACCATAAGTTCAACTAAAGTAAATCCTCTTTTTTTAAAAATTTTCATTTTTTTATTCTTGATCTTTATTAATAATATTTTTTAAATATTCAGCAGCTATTTCCGGTTGAATGGTTGAGATTTCTATTCCGGTTTCCAGTTCAAAACCAGCCCAATTAGCGGTGCGCGGTAAAATTTCAATATGCCAATGATAATGCGGATAGTCCTTACCATCACAAGGAGCAGTGTGAATATAAAAATTATACGGCGGATCATTAAGCGCTCTTTGGATTGCATTTAAAGCTTTTCCAAAAACCTCTGCCAATTTCATTTTTCCTTTACTGTTTATTCTTTCAAAATAGGGACTGTGTTTCTTGGGCATAATCCAAACTTCGAAAGCAGCGCGACTAGAAAAAGGACAAAAAGCTATAAAATCCTCATTTTCAAAAATTAATCTTTTGCCATGTGTTGATTCATATTCAGCAATTGTACAAAAAACACAGTGTCGACTGTTTTTATAATAAAATTCAGCTCCATCCAGCTCTTGCTTAACATAGGGAGATATTACTGGTATAGCAACCAATTGGGAATGAGGATGAGCAATTGAAGCACCAGCTTCTTTTCCATAGTTATGATAAAGAGCAATATAATTAACACTTTTCCTATTCATAAGATCCAAATACCTATCTTGAAAAGCATCGAAAAATTCAGCAATTTCCTCAACTTCCATGTCGTGCAAGTGCTTATAATGATCTCGGGTAACTATCAACTCATGATATCCGCTGCCGTTCATGGAAAAATAAGGACCGTCATTTATATTCCTCGGCAAAGCTCCCCGAGAAAAGGCTGGATACTTATTAGGAAAAACTCGCAATGTCCAATCACCATCCTCCCTGTGATAAATTAAAACGTCATCATCCTGCCCGCTTGTCCGTGGATCTTCAAATGGACAATTTTCAATTCCGGTATCATTTTTTATTCTTTCATATTGAGCAAATTCATCTGGTCGCTTCGCTCGACCAGTGGCAATCACCACCCAATCTCCGGTTACAATATCTTGCCTAAGTTCAGAAACGGGCTCGTTCTTTTTTTTTCCATCTTTTAAAATTGACTTATTTTTCAAAATTTCTTCTTGATTTTCTGTTTGATTATTTGAAAAATCTTTATTTGATACATTTATATTCACTTTTTTGTTTTCCCATTAAAAATTAACTTATTTGCAGTTCTTAATGGTTTCAATCTTTATTTTTATTTAAAATTTCTAAATCACCAAAATTTATTTTAGGATTTTTTATTATTCTCTTTTTTCTCGACACCATAGCTTCCATTTAAAAATCTAATTTTAGTTTTTATCAAATCAACCAATGCCTGAATATAACTATTAGGACCTATAAATTTTACCGTTGAATTTCCCTCATTGAGCCATCTTACTGGGATCTGTCTTACTTTTAAACCCATTTTTTCAGCTAATGCAATAATTTCAAAATCAAAACCAAATCGATCGATAGTCATTCGAGAGGCTATTTCTTTAGCTGATTTTTCTGAAAAAACCTTGAAACCACACTGGGTATCAGAATAATTCCAAAGATTTAATATTAATTTTATTATGAAATTACTCATAAAACCCATTATTTCACGATATCTCGGTTGTCGTACTTGAATAAAAGAATTTGGCAAATTACGCGATCCAATAACCATATCATAACCATTTCTAAACTCCGGCATAAACTTATCCAAATGACCAATTGAGGTGGCACCATCTGCGTCTAAAAACATTCTATACTTACCCTTGCATTTCAAAAGCCCGTTTCTAACCGAATATCCCTTGCCTTTATTTTCAATATTCTCAATAACCTCTAAATTTCTAATTCTTTCGGCATAATTCCTGACAACTTCCGCCGTCTTATTTTTTCGCCCATCAACTATAACTAAAATCTCATACGAATATTTTTTTCTGGCAAAATAATTATCAATTTCCAACAATGTCCTACCTATCAATTCGCCTTCCTGAAAAGCTACCACAATTACGGACAAATATGGTTTCATAATTTATTTAATAAATACTAACGCCTATTTTTCTATTTTATATTGACCGGTAATCATACGGATCTTAACCTGAAATAATTCTTTTAAAGTATTTATGTAAGCTCTGATATTTACTAAACTTTGTCCGGCATCCACCCAAACAACTGGAACTTCGATAATATTATAACCGATTTTTTTAGCCAACATCAACATTTCAAAATCTCCGCCCCAACGATCAACCTTCATTAAAGGAATTATTTTTTTTACAGCTTGAGCAGAAAGAACCTTGAAGCCACATTGCGTGTCGTCAATGCCATACAATCCAGTCACTGACTGGATAAGCAAATTTCCCGTATCTCCTAGAAATTCTTTCCACTTCGGCTGATGTTTTTCCACTTTAGCTCCCTTAATATCTCTTGAACCGATAATAATATTTTCACCTTTTTCAATATAAGAAAAAAAACCTTCCAAATTATCAATAGAAGTCGCCTCGTCGGCATCTGTCAATAAAGCGAATTTACCCCTAGCGGCCATAAATCCCTCTCTAACCGAAAACCACTTTCCTTTATTCTCTGCACGATCTATTAAGCGAAAATTATCCACCAATGAAGATATGCCTTTAACGAATTCCGCCGTATTGTCCTTAGAGCCATCATTGACCACAATTACTTCGTAGGACAAATTCTTGCGCTTAAAATATTCCGCAATATGCTCAAAATTACTCTTGAAATAATCGCTTTTCCGACCACCCTCATTGTACGCCGGAATAATGATTGACATGAATATTTCTTGTTGATCCATTTTTTTATTTTAATTCAACAGACCGATCGGAAACTTTTCCCTGATCAGTTGCAACGATTTAATTTCTTATGCTTAAATTATAACACAAGAAAATAAAAAAAATCAATTCTCCCCTTTCGAATTATTTACAAATCAAATTTTCTATCCAACCAACTTTGCAATATTATTCTAGCCGCCGCACTATCATCATTGCTGGAAATGTTTTTGCAACCTTTTTCTTTAAGAAAGTTCTGAGCCATTTTAGTTGTAAACATTTCATTTTCCAATTCTACGGCAATATCAACTGTTAATTGTATTTTTTCAACAAACCTTTCCACGCCTTTTTTTCCATCTTGATTGATTTCATAAGTCGGTATACCGACTATAATTTTTTGCACGTGTTTATCTTCACAAATCTGCTTTAATTTTTTCGAAAAATTACCATCATTTGGCAAAATAATCCAAGAAAAGGCAATTTTTGATTCTTCATCCGCGATAGCTAAACCGATCTTGGCCTGACCAAAATCTATCCCCAAATAAATGCTTTCACTATTCGCTACTTGACTGACTATTGACTTTTTCATATAATTAGTATATAATTAAAAGAAGTACCTTGGCAAGTATGTTCCACAACCCTTACAAAAAGGAGCAGGCCATGGAGAGAAGAATAGAGATTTTTTTTATTATCCTGGGGATAATTTGGTTCATCATGATCCCAGTCGGGGCTGGGGCAGCGATCTATTTGATCGTTGCGGCGGCTTACATGGCTGGGATGATGCAACTCCCGGTTTATTTGGATAATTGTTTTTTGGTCTGGTTCTCAGCAGGTCAAATAACTATCGCAATGGCATTAATTGTGTTTCAATATCTAATTAACCGAACTACAAGAAAGGTGTATCGTAAGTGCATACACCTGGGATGCTACTGCCTTCCCCTCCGGAATTTTTAATTCCAAAAGGGGAAATCAAGCCCGGTTGTGCTATTGCATGACCGGGCTTTCATATTGTCAAAACTTCTACCCCTTCTTTTGTTACCACTATCGTGTTTTCATAATGCGCGCTAAGCTGACCATCGGCAGTCAAAAATACCCAACCATCCGAACCAATTTTATTTTTATAAGTACCGGCATTTATCATTGGTTCCAACGCCAAGGTCATACCAGTCAGTAATTGCAAATCCGGCATTGAGCCATCATAAAAATTAGGAATTTGCGGATCTTCGTGTAAATTCTTACCAATTCCGTGCCCTACTAAATTACGCACTATTGAGTAAGGTGTTTGCTTGATGTATCTATCAACAGCTTTGGAATAATCACTCAGCATGGATTTTGTTTTTATGGATTTTACACCCACCCAAAAGCATTGTTCGGTAGCTGCAATTAATTCTTGTGCTACCGAACTTATTTTACCTACCGGAAAAGTTCGAGCCATATCCACAAAATAACCTTGATAGCACATTCCAATGTCTATTTTTAGAATATCCCCATTTTTTAAAAATACATCCGACCGCGGAATCCCGTGCACAATCTCATTATTAATCGAAGAACAAATTGTGGCCGGAAATGGATTATTTTTTTCACCATAACCCTTAAAAGCTGGAATTCCGCCACTAGCAAAAACCAGCTCTTCAGCTAGTTTGTCTAAATCATACGTACTGACTCCCGATCGTGTTTCTTTTCCAAGTTCTACCATGATGGCATGCAATTTTTTGCCAGCTTCACGCATAATCGCTATTTCATTTTCCGTTTTTGGCATAATTTCATCCATTGACTTTTTCCATTTTTTTTATAATTTCATTGCTAACCTCATTGATTGTTCCCTTTCCATCAACTTCTATTAATAAACCTTTTTTTCTATAATGCTCTATCACTGGGATGGTTATAGCATAAAAAGTATCCAATCTTTTTTTAATTCCTTCCAGTGTATCATCAGTTCTTTGAATTATTTTACCACCACACGCAAAGCAAGGAATTGATGGCGATTCGATATCCTTGCCTAAAACAAAATGCCTTTTACATGAACTGCAAGCATAGCGCTTAATTATCCTGGCTACTGATTCATCGTATGGCAAATTGATATATAAAACCATATCCACCTTTCGCCCAATATTTTTTAACATATCTTCAACTCCCGCTATCTGACCGGAGGTTCTGGGTGCACTATCAATTATAATGCCTTTTTCTTGAGATACTTTTTCTATGTGAAATCTAAGCACATCTAGTGTTACCTCATCTGGCACTAAATCTTTTCTATTGTTAATTTCACGAATATTGCGACCTAATTCGTTATCCACCAACGCCATATCTCGAAAAATCTGTCCGGTTTCTATATGAACCAAATTAAATTTTTCCGCTAAAATATCAGCCTGAGTCCCCTTGCCACTGCCTTGTGGTCCAAATACAAGTAAATTCATTATCGAAAAATAAATTAAAATTCAAATAAAATAAAAAATCTAAAATCCCTCATAATCACGCATCACCAATTGTCCCTCTATCTGCTTAATAGTTTCGATTACAACCGAAACAACGATTAAGATACTGGTTCCACCAATTGTCAGTGCATTAATACCGGTAAAACCCTGTACTACCAAAGGCAATACTGCGATAATACCTAAAAAAGATGCTCCAGCCAAAGTTATCCGATTCATTATCTTGTGTAAAAGATCCGAAGTAGCTTTTCCTGGTCGAGTTCCTGGCACATAGCCACCTTGTTTTTGCAAATTTTCCGCAATCTTATTCGGATCGAAAACGACTGCCGTATAAAAATAAGTAAACAATACCACTAAAACAAAATAAGCCACTCCATAAAAAACTTGATTTTGAAATAAATTATTGACTCCATTGGCTATTTTGACAACGGTTTCATTATCAACTCTAGCCAGAAAAGTCGCCACCATCCCGGGAAAGAGCATTATAGAAACGGCAAAAATTATAGGAATTACTCCGGCTTGATTTACTCGCAACGGCAAATGAGTATTAGATCCGCCAATGGTCTTGTTGCCACGAATTCTTTTGGCATAAGAAATTGAAATATTTCTTTGTCCCTCCGTCACCAATACTACGCCAGCTACTGTAATTAAAGAAACTGCTAGGATTAACAAATATGTAAAAAATAGCTCAGAGTTAAATGTTAAGAATAATTGAGAAACAGTACTTGGCAGACTAGCTACAATTCCGGCAAATATCAAAAAGGATACTCCATTACCAATGCCCTTTTCAGTTATTAATTCTCCCAACCACATCAAAAATATAGTGCCGGCAGTAGCGATGATAATGATAGCGGTCATCTGAAATTTATCCAAAGACATAAAAACATTTTGCGATTTAAGCAAAGAAATCATAGCGGAAGTTTGTAAAACCGACAACGGAACCGCCAGCCACCTGGTCCACATATTAAATTTCTGTCGACCAGCCTCTCCTTCTTCCTTATATAATTGCTCTAATTTCGGAACAATCATTGTCATTAGTTGCATTATAATAGAAGCGGTAATATACGGACCAACACCCAAAAGAACAATGGATATATTAGAAAGTCCTCCTCCAGAAAAAACATTCAAAAGACCCAAGAATTGGTTTCCCTCAAAAAGCTGTTTTAATTGTTCATTATTAACCCAGGGAAGGGGTATATTGGCGGCTATCCGAAAAACGACTAATACTGCGATTATAAAAAGTATCTTATTGCGAAGCTCTTTGATTTTTAATATTTGTGATATTTTTTCCAACATAAACCAGCTTTTGAATTCTTAGTTTTTTAGATTCACCGCTGTCAAACAAGCTTTTGACTTTCAAAATTACGAAAAATCAACTCCCAAAAAAACAAGCCTGTTTATTTTATTTCTCCACCTGCTTTTATGATAGCATCTTTAGCAGATTTTGACAGAAGAATGTTTTTTTCAATAATAAGTTTTCTGGAAAGTTTGCCGTTGGAAAGTATTTTTATCTCGTTGGCTTGATAGTTTTTATCAACCAAACCTTGCGCGATTAAACTTTCTCGATTTATGATTTCACCATCTTTGAATTTATTTTCCAAATTTTCTAATTTCACGATGGCTTTTTTAGCATGCAACGATTTAAAACCTCGAACTTTTTTCATTCTTTCAACTAAAGATGATCGTCCTCCCTCAAAAAGTGGATCCATTGATCCGCCACTTCTAGCTTTCTGACCCTTATTTCCTTTTCCAGAATAAGTTCCTCTTTTTCCGCCTCGACCAATAGTTTTTTTGGCTTTTCTTTTTTTAGTTTTTAATTCGTGAATTTGCATAATTATTCAATAATCAATGATTTAGAATCAATGATTTAAAAAACTTAATTCTTACTTATTTTCATTAATAGCAACTTTCGGATCCTTTAATTCTCGCAATGCTTCAATTGTAGTTCTGGCAACATTTAATTTATTTGATGAACCTAAAGACTTAGAGATAATATCTCGAATTCCAGCTAAATCAACTACTGCACGAACTGCTCCTCCGGCAATAATTCCTCGTCCTTCCTTGGCTGGTTTAAGCAAAACTTTAGCACTGCCAACTTTTTTAGTAACATCATGAGGGATAGTATTTCCTTGCAATTTAACTGTTAACATGTTTTTCTTGGCATCATTAAAAGCCTTTTGAATTGAATCCGAAACGTCAGTGCCCTTTGCGACACCAACACCAACTCTTCCTTTGCGATCACCAATCACTAGAGTGGCTCGAAATCTAAATCTTCGTCCACCTTTAACCACACGAGTAACTCGAGCTAAATCCAAAAGTTTCTGTTCAAATTCCGGCTTTTCTCGTTTCTTGTTTTTCTTATTGTTCTTGTTGAACATATGCTATAATTTTTATCCTAATTATATCTTAAAAATGAATTTATTAAAATTCCAAACCGCCTTCTCTGGCTCCATCAGCCAAAGCTTTAACTTTGCCGTGATAATTATATCCACCTCGATCGAAAACAATTTTTGATATTCCTAATTCCTTAGTTTTTTTGGCAATAACTTTTCCGATCTCTTTGGCTCCCTCAACATTATTTTTTGCCTTAGCTACATTTTTAATATTTGCCTCAGCTAATGTTACTCCTTTTTCATCATTGATTAGCTGCGCATAAACATTTGTCAAGCTCTTAAAAATAGCCAGTCGGGGTCTCTCGGCTGTGCCGGAAACTTTTGATCTGACTCTTCTTCTTCTTTTGAGCCGTAACTCCTTTTTATCTATTTTCTTCATATTTAAATTTATTTAACAAAATTAGTTCTTCTCAATTAAGCGGCCGATCTTTTTCCTTCTTTTCTACGAACAAACTCTCCGACATATTTAAATCCTTTTCCTTTATATGGTTCTACTGGTTTTAATTTTTTGATATTAGCAGCAAATTGTCCCACTGCGTGTTTGTCTATTCCAGCCACAGTCAAAATATTGCCTTCAATTTTAACATCCAAACCATCTATCACCTCAACTTCCACTGGATGAGAAAATCCTAAAGCTAAATTAATCTTTTTTCCAGCTAAAGACATTCTAAAACCAACACCGTTTAATTCAAGCTGTTTCTGGAAACCTTGCGTTACTCCAATAATTGAATTTTCAACCATTCTGGCAGTTGTTCCCCAGATAGCTGGAGCTTCTTTTGAATTTCCTATTTTTTCAACCACAACACCCTCCTCGGAAATAACCACTTTAACTTCTTTTTTAAATTCAAAAGAAAGCACGCCCTTGGATCCCTTGACTGAAACGGTATTGTCTTTAATTTCAATAGTCACGCCACTTGGTATGATTATTGGTCTTTTTCCTAATCTACTCATAATATTAAACTGTTACATACAACTTACAACTAATCATTCTATTCCGAAATATTTCAATTTATATTTTATTGTTAGTTGTTAGCTGTTAGTTGTTAGTTATTTTCTTACCAAACTTCACAAATAATTTCGCCACCCAATCCTTTTCTTCTTGCGTCATCACCAGTCATAACTCCACGAGAAGTGGAAACAACTGAAATGCCATATCCATTTTTAACTGACTTTATCTCACTCTTTTTAACATATATCCGTTGACCCTCTTTGCTGACCCTCTTGATTCCTCTAATTGCTGGGGCTTTTCTGTTATTAGAAATATTTTCATACTTAAGCTGAATCTTTACTTTCGAAGTAATGTCCTCACCTTCTTTAATAACAGATTCTATGAAATTTTTCTCTTCTAAAATTTTAGCAATAGCTAATTTTAATTTAGAAAATGGCATTTCCACCTCCTTGTGTCCCGCCATCTGGGCGTTTCTTATTCTAGTAAGCATGTCGCTGATTGTATCTAACATACGCTTTTATTGTGAATTCAAAATTAAATCAATTATCAAATTTAGTCTGGATTTACCAGCTACTCTTTTTTACTCCTGGTATCTCTCCTTTACTAGCAAGCTCGCGAAAACATATTCTGCAAATTTCAAACTTTCGCAAATATCCATGTTTTCTTCCACATCTCCAGCACCTTCTCACAATTCTTGTTGAGAATTTTGGCGTTTTCAATGCTCTGACTTGTGTTGATGTTTTTGCCATATTATATAATCTATTACTTTATATTTAATTCTTTTTCAATGGAAATCCTAATAATCTATAAAACTCCAATCCTTCCTCTTTATTTTTAGCGGTAGCTGTTACTGTTACTTGCATTCCAAATATCGTTTTAGCTGTTTCAGGTGAAATTTCCGGAAAAATCAACTGCTCTTTTATTCCTATATTCAAATTACCACTCGCGTCAACCGCAGACATTGGAATTCCTTGAAAATCCTTAGTGCGGGAAAGGGCTGAATTTATCAATCTGTCAATAAAAGACCACATTCTTTTTCCTCTTAGCGTAACTTTTACCCCAATTTCCATTCCCTGCCTGGTTTTAAATCCAGCAATCGCTTTTTTGGCTTTAGTTTTTACTGGACGTTGACCAGTAATTTTCATAACCGAATCAAAAACTTCCTGGGCTCTATCACCCTCTTTTCCCAATTTTCCAGTTCCAACATTAACAACGACCTTTAAAACTCGTGGAACTGCCATTACATTGCCATAACCAAATTTCTTTTCCATTCCAGGAATAACAGTTTCTATATATTTTTCTTTCGTTGTAACAACTTTCATATTGGTATATTTTATAATTCAATCTGATTAAAATTCTTTTTTACATTTCTTACAAATCCTAAGTTTATCTGCACCCTTAATGGAATAACCGACTCGTGTATTTTTTCCACAATTAGGGCAGACTACCATAGCATTAGAAGCATCAAAAGGTGCAGCTACTTCAATAATCTGTCCTTTTTCACCCTCTCTTTTAGGTTTAGAATGTTTCTTAATCACGTTGACATTTTCAACTATGATTTTACCCAAAGAAGGCACTACTCGGACAACTTTGCCTTTCTTTCCTTTGCTTTTTCCAGCAATAACCTGAATTTGATCTCCTTTTTTAATTCTCATATATTTTAACTTATCACTAATAGCTCATTATTTAAAATAAAACGCTCTTATTTTTTATTTTTATTATTGATTATTAGTTATCAAATTTTTATAATACTTCCGGCGCTAAAGAAACTATTTTGCTATAACCTTTCTCTCTAAGTTCCCTGGCAACCGGTCCAAATATACGAGTACCCTTCGGTTCTTGCCCATCCACTATCACAGCAGCATTTTCATCAAATTTTATATATGAACCATCTTTTCTTCTTAAAGACTTGGCTTGTCTTACTATAACCGCTTTAACCTTATCACCTTTTTTAACCATTCCTCTTGGCTCAGCTGATTTAACGGAAGCTACGATAATATCACCAACTGCAGCATAACGCCTTCTGGTTCCTCCCAGTACCTTGAAACATTCAATGACTTTGGCGCCTGAATTATCAGCAACTTTTAATTTTGTCTCTGCTTGAATCATATATATTCTTAAAACATGAAACGCTTAACCTGAAATTTTATAATTGTTATGCGTTATACGTTATGCTTTATGCTTTTATAAAACTTTATGTGATTTATCTTTACTAATTGGCTTGCACTCGATAAATTCAACTTTATCCCCTTTCTTGAATTTATTTTCTTCATCATGAACCTTATATTTCTTGGTTGATTTATATTTTTTTAGATATTTAGGATGAGTTTTAAGAGTATCAATTGCAACAACAATCGTCTTGTCCATGGCATCACTAACAACCACACCCTTTTTAATTTTTTTAATGCCTTTTTCCATGCTGGTTAACTTTATAATTAAAATTATTCTTTATCTTCTCCTAATTGTTTCAAAACGGTTAACGCTCTAGCAATTTCTTTTCTTATGGTACGATATTCCCTGTGGTTCTTAAACTGCTTAGCTGCAATGTCAAACCGAAGCTTGATAGCCAAAGCTCTTTTTTCTTCGATAAACTTTTTAAGTTCATCTTTATTCATATCTCTAATTTCACCTATTTTCATATTTTTCCCTATTATACTAAATGACTAATTTACAATCTAGAATTATACTTTTTTATTTTTGCCTAATGACAAACTTAGTCTTAACACAAAGTTTATGTGATGCCAACCGCATAGCTTCTCGCGCCACACTTTCCACTATACCATCCATCTCAAAAAGAACTCGACCCTGCTTTGTTTTTGCCACAAAATGATCTACGCTCCCTTTTCCTTTACCCATCGGCACTTCACTCCCTTTTTTGGTCATTGGCTTATCTGGAAAAATTCTTATCCAAATTTTTCCACCTCTTTTTACATATCTGGTCATTGCACGACGAGCAGCTTCAATTTGTCTAGATGAAATCAATCCAGCAGTAACTGCTTGCAAGCCAAAGCTACCAAAACTCACAGTATTGCCTTTAGTGGCAATTCCTTTAATAGCTCCACCTCGATGAATTTTTCTATGTTTTACTTTTTTTGGCATCAACATATTTTTCTCTACAAAATACGAATTGTACAACTGTACGAACCGCATTTCACTATATATTCGTTTATCTTATATACGATCTGATTTTTCTTATTTTTTAAATTTACACCTTTATTCTCTATTGCTTATCCGAATATTTCACCTTTATACAACCAGACTTTAACTCCAATAGCTCCATAGGTAGTAAAAGCTGTGGCTCTAGCAAAATCTATGTCAGCTCTCAGAGTATGCAAAGGAACAGTTCCTCTGGATAACCACTCCCTTCTGGACATTTCTGCTCCACCTAATCTTCCAGAAACTTCTATCTTTACTCCTTTAATATTTTTATTTTTTTCTACCTGATCAAGCATGGATTTCAAAACTCGTCTAAAAGGGATTCTTTTTTCCAGCTGTTCGGCTACGTTTTGAGCCACTAGCATTGCATTTTCTTCGAATTGTTTAACTTCCTGAATTTCAATCTTAAGATCAACTTTCTTATTAGCAAAAAATTTATCCTTTATAGCATTGCTAATATCTTCAATTCCAGAACCACCTCTACCGATAAGAACGCCTGGTCGAGATGTTTTTATTACAACCTTAATAGTATTAGCTGATCTTTCCAGTCCAACTTCAGCGATTGAAGCAGTTTTCCAACGCTTTGAAACCAATTCGCGTATTTCTATATCCTGTCTTAAATTTTTCGCATATCCCCTACTAGAAAACCATTTTGATTTCCAAGTAGTTGTTATTCCTAGTCTAAGTCCAGTTGGATTAACTTTCTTTCCCATATAATGCTAGTTATTTATCCTAATTATATTATCTTGATCTTATTTTAATTACATTAATTCCAGTGTTACTAAACCGATTTTCGTTGAAAAACTTTTTTAGAAAATCCTCCCTTTGAACCCTTAGCTGAAACTTTTTTTGCAGAAATTTTCTTAACAACCAATGCATTCTTCTCATTTTTCAATTCAGTTGTTTCTTCAGATTCAGTTTTTTCAGTTAAATCTTCTTTTTTTATTTTCTTACTTTTTTTTACTTTGCTCTTCCTGCCAATTCCTTCAATCTTTTCTTCCAATACCATAAATATATTAGAGGTCCTTTTCATCAAAGGCGTAGCTCTTCCATGAGCACGTGGCAACCATCTCTTTAGAGTTGAACCCTCTCCAACTTGAACATCTGAAATAAACAAATTATTCATATCTAAGCCAAAATTATTCTCCGCATTCGCAATTGCGCTCTTTAATAACTTTGCCACATCACGACTAGATCCTTTTATTGCGTGAGAAAGTTGGACTAGAGCATTTTCAACTTCCATTCCCTTGATAAGATTAGTTACTAACCTAACTTTTCTTGGAGATATTCTTAAATTTTTGAGTGTTGCTTTTACTTTCATATAATTTATCCTATCTTTGCTAATCCGCCTTTCGGCGCATATTGCTAATTATTTCCAATTTTTCTCTACTTACTTGTGTCAACTTTTTTATTTTTTCTTTTTAGCAGGTTCAGCTTTGGAAGCTTTAGCAGCTTCTTGGGCTTTCTGCTTGGCAGCAGTTTCCAACTCTTTCTGCATCTTTCCTCCATGCCGATTAAATGTTCTAGTTGGAGAAAATTCTCCCAACTTATGACCCACCATTTCTTCAGTTACATAAACTGATAAAAATTTACTTCCATTGTGAACATCGAACGTATATCCAATCATTTCAGGAGAAATCGTGCAAGCCCTAGACCAAGTCTTAATTTTTTGTCCCGGCTTAGCATTCTTAACTTTTTTCAATATTCTTTCATCAACGTATGGTCCTTTTTTTAGACTTCTAGCCATTTACTCATGTCCCGTATCTCATATCCCGTATCCTTAGAGGCTATGGGCTATGGGCTATGGGTTTTTATACTTACTTATTTTTTCTTAGTTCTTCTTTTTACTATAAACTTATCGCTATATTTAGTCTTTTTCCTGGTCTTCTTACCGAGTGCGATCTTCCCCCAAGGTGTCTTAGGATAACGAAGTCCCACTCCTTGTCGACCCTCTCCTCCTCCATGCGGATGATCAACTGGATTCATAGCGCTTCCCCTAACTGCCGGCCTTTTTCCTTTCCAGCGATTTCTACCAGCTTTTCCTATCTTCTCAGCTCCGTGTTCAAAATTACTGACTTGTCCTATTGTCGCAAAACATTCACCACTTATTAATCTTATTTCACTAGATGATAATTTAACCTGAGCCATTTTTCCATCAACCGCCATTAATATAGCTCCACTGCCAGCACTTCTTACAATCTGACCACCTTTTCCAGCTACCATTTCTATATTGGAAATTATAGTTCCTGATGGTATATTCTTAAGCTTAGTTCGATTGCCTTTTTTTACTTCAGCATTTTCAGAAGAAACAATCACAACATCTTTTTTCATTCCATCGCTAGCCAAAACGTATCTTTTTTCTCCATCAACATAACTAACTAAAGCAATAAGGGCACTTCTATTTGGATCTTTTTCTATTGCCACTATTTTTCCAGGAATATCCAACTTATCTTGCCTGAAATCAACTAATCGATATCTTCTCTTATGAGCTCCTCCCTTATGTCGCACTGCAATTTTTCCATTAGCACGACCGGCTTTTTGTGAAAGCTTTGCCAAAAGTTTTTTCTCCGGCTTCTTGTCAGTAAGATCGTCCGGTTTAACTATGGACATATTTCTTCTTCCTGCGGTATTTCGTTTATAAACTTTAATTGCCATATAATTCGTAATTCATGAAACGCGTAGCGTGAAACGTTATGCGTTGCGTATTATGCTTTTATGCTCCTTGAAATAATTCTATTGTGTCTCCTTTTTTCAATGTCAATATCGCTTTCTTAATGCCTGATTTTATTCCTTTGCGTCGTCCGAAATATTTAACTTTAGATTGAATATTTACAATAGCCATTTTTTCTACTTTCACCTTATAAATACCTTCAATCGCATTCTTAATTTCTGTTTTTGATGCATTTTTAGCAACCTTGAAAACATATTTATCAACACTCATCATGGCATGGGTTTTCTCGGTTATCCAAGGCTCTACTAAAACATTATAGGCAACCTTAACGTTTTTCGTATTTAAAACCGTCTTGGCTTTTTTTGTCTTAACTGCGCCATCTTTTTTTGACCCACTTTTATTCTCGTGTTCTTCTGTGACCACTGAGTCTGATTTTTCTTTACTAAACAATGCCATATATTTTTTTATCCTAATTATATCTGAAAAATTTCATATTCTAATTATTTTAAACGATGTTTTTCGTTTGTATGTATTCAATTGACGATTTGCTCAAAATTAAGGTTTTATTATTTAACAAATCATACACATTCAAATTCTTTACTAAAACATTTTTCACATTAACTATATTTCTGGAGTATACTCGCACATCCCTTTCTTCATCAGCAAAACCAATTAACGCTTTACCGCTTACTTTCAAATTATTCAAAGCCTTGGCAAACTCTTTGGTCTTTTTTTCTTTAATATTCAAATCACTAACCACTATCAATTCCTGTTTTCTTATTTTTTCACTCAAAGCTATTAAAACAGCTTTTTGTTTCATTTTTTTGTTGATATTCTTAGAAAAATTTCTATCACTAGTTGGACCGAAGGCTACTCCTCCTTTTCTCCAAACTGGGTTTCTTCTCTCTCCAACTCTGGCGTTTCCAGTTCCTTTTTGTCGCCAAGGCTTAATACCTGAACCAGATCTTTCTGACCGATCTTTGGTATGAGCTATAGCCACTCGCATATTTGAAGCTATTGCAACATAGGCCTGATGCAACAAATCATCATTGGAAGGTAGCGCAAAAATCAAATCATTTAATTCAATATCTTCTACTTTTTCTCCTGTTAAATTGTGGACTGAAATCTTCATAAGTTTTTTCAATTATTCAAAATATTCCAACTGCCCGATTCGGACACTACATATAAATTCAACTTTATCCTCTTATTTCAACTATCCTGCCAGCCACTCCCGGAACTGCACCTTTTACTCCTAAAATATTATTTTCTTTATCAATATAAGCTATTTTTATATTCAATGAACTCGCTCTTGTTCCACCCATTCTACCTGCCATTCTTTTTCCTTTGATAACATGTTGTGGCTGCTGAGCACCAATAGAACCTGGGGCACGATGATCATGTTTGTGACCATGTGTCTTAGGGGCTCCTTTAAAACCATGTCGTTTAACAACACCCTGAAAGCCCTTTGCCTTGGTAATGCCACTTATCTTAACTTTATCACCAACAGCAAAAGAATCCAATGCCACCACATCACCAATTTTTATATCAGATGACTCTTTTATTCTAAATTCCTTTTTAAAAACTTTATTCTTTGTTTTAGGAACTTCCAATTGGACAGCCTCATATCCATTTTTTTCACTAGTTCGCAAACCAGAAACCTTATTTGATTCACACTCAATCAATGTAACATTCAATGCTCCAGCTTCCTTGTCGTATATCGTTGTCATTCCTAATTTTTTTCCGATTATAAATTTCATATGAGTAATTCTGATCAACTTCTTAATATTCTTTACTTACTAAAAAACCAGCCAACAAGCCAGTTTAAAACTCAATTAAGAGTATTCCGGCTAGTTGAGTATCCTTGAAAGCTCAAAGACTTTAACTAGTTCTGCTATATTTTTAAATGAATGTTATCTAACCAATCCTGATTACATTTTTATTTCTATATCAACGCCAGCTGGCAAATCAAGATTCGTAAGACTCTCAATTGTTTTTGGAGTTGGTTCCAATATATCTATCAGGCGCTTGTGCACTCTCATCTCATATTGATCCCTAGCGTCTTTATGAACAAATGTTGATTTATTCACAGTTACCTTGTGTATCTCAGTCGGCAACGGAACTGGACCGGTTATTGAAGCCCCGGTTCTTTCCGCGGTTTCTACGATTTTTCGTGCTGATTGATCAATAACCTTATTGTCATAAGCTTTGATCTTTATTCTTATTCGACTGGATTGCTCCTTTTCTGTTTTTTTCACTACCATCGATGTCAAAAAATTATTTAATTTATGAGTCCCTTTTTAAGCTAACATCTGCGGACAAAAGAATATCTTATGTCCGCAATGTTTTCTCAAAACTATTTGATAATTTTGGTTGTTACTCCTGCTCCAACAGTTCTACCTCCCTCACGAATAGCAAATCTCATTCCTTCTTCCATAGCTACCGGTGAAATAAGTTTGATGTTAAGTTTAATGGTATCTCCAGGCATAACCATTTCAGTTCCATCCGGAAGAATAACTTCTCCAGTAACATCCGTTGTTCGAATATAAAATTGAGGCTTATAACCTTTGAAGAACGGGGTATGTCTTCCACCCTCCTCTTTGCTTAATATGTAAACTTCTCCTTCAAATTCAGTATGTGGAGTAATTGAGCCGGGTTTAGCCAACACCTGACCTCTCTCTACGTCTTCTTTTTTAATTCCTCGAATTAAAAGTCCAGCATTATCCCCAGCCTGTCCTTTATCCAAAGATTTGTTAAACATTTCAATTCCAGTTACAACCGTTTTAGCAGTTGGTCGAAGACCGACAATTTCAACTTCTTCATTGATATTAACAATTCCTCTTTCAATTCTTCCGGTAACTACAGTTCCTCTTCCTTCAATTGAAAAAATGTCTTCAATTGGCATCAAAAATGGCTTATCAACATCGCGAATTGGCTCTGGAATTTGTTCATCCAAAGCTGCCACCAAATCAAGCACTGGTTTAGCCACCTCATCTTCAGCAGATGTAGCATCTAAAGCTTTTAATGCGCTACCTCGAACAACCTTGGCATTATCACCATCAAATTCATATTTAGAAAGAAGCTCTCTAACTTCTGCTTCTACTAATTCTACCAATTCAGGATCATCAACCATGTCAACTTTATTGATAAAAACTACAATCTGAGGAACACCTACTTGTCTAGCCAAAAGAATGTGCTCTCGAGTCTGTGGCATAGGACCATCAGTCGCACTAACTACTAAAATAGCTCCGTCCATTTGAGCAGCTCCAGTAATCATGTTTTTTATATAATCAGCATGTCCAGGACAATCAACATGAGCATAGTGCCTTGCTTCGGATTCATATTCACAATGCGCAGTAGCAATTGTTATTCCTCTTTCTTTTTCTTCCGGAGCATTATCAATCTCATCAACTTTTCTTGCCTTAGCAAAACCCTTAAGACTCAACACGTGCAAAAGAGCCGCGGTAAGAGTTGTTTTCCCATGATCAACATGTCCGATTGTTCCGACATTGACATGAGGTTTTGTTCGTACGTATTGTTCTGCTGCCATATTAATTTTTCACATCTATCGCAGATCATTTCATGCCCTGCGAAACGCGAATGATTTTATTTATTACTTATTTAACTATTTTTATATTATAGAACAATATAAAAAAATTTACAAATTTATTTTTCAAAAAATTAAGCACTTAATCATTTTACACGATATTTTTTTATTGTCAAGTGCATATTTCAACCTTTATAAAAACTATTTTCCTTTAGCCGCTATGGTTTCTGCCACATTTTTCGGAACTTCATTATAATGACCAAATTCCATTGAATAGCTAGCTCTTCCCTGTGTCATAGACCTAAGCTGAGTGGCATACCCAAACATCGAAGCTAATGGGATTTCCGCGTTTATTTCTTTTACACGAGCATTTCCCTCGCCCCTATCAGTAATATCCTTAATAATTCCGCGACGAGAATTCACATCCCCCACAACATCTCCCATAAATTGTTCCGGGCAAGTAACCTGAACTTTCATTATAGGTTCCAACAAGATTGGATTAGCTCTCTTGACAGCCTCCTGAAAAGCCATTGATCCAGCAATTTTAAATGCCGCCTCTGAAGAATCAACTTCATGAAAAGATCCGTCATACAAAGTAGCTTTAATATCCACCATTGGATAACCAGCAATAATTCCATTATTCATAGCTTCCTTAACTCCCTTGCCAACTGCCGGAATAAATTCTTGTGGAATAACTCCTCCTTTTATAGCATCTACAAATTCAAAGCCCTTGCCAACTTCATCTTGAGGCTCAACTTTAAGCCAACAGTGACCATATTGACCCCTTCCGCCAGATTGTTTAATGTATTTTCCTTCAGCTTCTGCCATTATCTTAATCGTTTCTCTATAAGCTACTTGTGGTTGTCCAACATTAGCTTCCACTTTAAATTCTCGCTTCATTCTGTCAATAATAATATCCAGATGCAATTCACCCATTCCAGATATAATGGTTTGTCCGCTTTCCTCATCAGTTCTTAATCTTAAAGTTGGATCTTCTTGTGCAAGTTTTCTTAAGGCTACTCCCATTTTTTCTTGATCAGCCTTAGTTTTTGGTTCCACTGCAATATCAATAACTGGTTCCGGAAAGGTTATTGACTCCAAAATAACCGGCTTTGCCTCATCACACAAAGTATCTCCAGTGGTAGTGTTTTTCATTCCGACTAAAGCCCCGATGCCACCGGCATATATATCCTGAATTTCTTCTCTGTGATTAGCGTGCATCTGCAAGATACGCCCAATTCGCTCTTTTTCTCCTTTTGTTGAATTTAAAACATAAGATCCGGCTTTTAATGTTCCGGAATATACTCGAAAAAAAGTAAGTTGTCCCACAAATGGATCAGTAGCCACTTTAAATGCCAAAGCAGAAAAAGGCTCTTCATCAGAAGCATTTCTTAATAATTCAGCTCCATTTTTTGGATCAAGTCCAACTACAGCTGGAATATCAACTGGTGAAGGTAAGTAATCAATTACTGCATCCAAAACTAACTGTACACCCTTATTTCTAAGTGCTGTACCAGTAAATACAGGAATAAGCGTTGTTTCAATAACACCCTTTCTCAAGACTGACTTAAGCTCTTCTATGCTAATTTCTTCTCCTCCTAAATATTTTTCAGTCAATGAATCATCTAATTCAGCTATTTTTTCAATCATCTTTTCTCGCCATTGAGTAGCCTTGGCTAATAAATCAGCTGGTATTTCTCCTTCAACCACTATCTCGCCCATTGGTCCATCAAAAGTATACGCTTTCATTTTCATCAAATCAATAACTCCAGAAAATTCCCCTCGTTCTCCGATTGGCAATTGAACAGCCACTGCGTTTGGGGTTAGCCTATTCCAAATTGAAGCTAGCGCGTTTTCAAAATTAGCGCCCTCCTTGTCGATTTTATTTATAAAACAAATTCTTGGAACATGATATTTTTCCGCTTGTCGCCAAACAGTTTCTGATTGAGGTTCAACACCTTCTTTTCCATCAAAAACAACTACTCCTCCATCCAATACTCTCAATGATCGCTCCACTTCAACTGTAAAATCAACGTGTCCGGGCGTATCAATAATATTTATTTGATGATCTTTCCAAAAACAAGTAGTAGCAGCAGAGGTTATCGTTATTCCTCGCTCTCTTTCCTGTTCCATCCAATCCATAGTTGCTTCTCCTTCATGCACTTCTCCAATCTTATGGCTAATACCCGTATAAAAAAGTACGCGCTCAGTAGTAGTTGTTTTTCCTGCGTCAATGTGGGCAATTATTCCGATATTTCTTAATTTATCGATTGATGTCTTTCGTGGCATTTCTTTGCTAACTATGAATTCATATTAAAAAAATATACAAATCCAATGAGTTTTTTTATTTATTACAAATATATACTTATCAGTTAAATAATTTTTCCTGCAACAAAATATGTGCATTAAAAAAATAAAACTTAGCTGAAAAATACGGGTTACGAAACTCGGAAAAAATTATTAACTACAGAAAATCATGTTATCAAACAGATTTAAGCGAAGTGAGCAAATGCCTTATTAGCATCAGCCATTCGATGAACATCTTCTCTCTTTTTCATTGCAGCCCCTATCTTATTAGAAGCGTCAATAAGTTCATCAGCCAATTTTTCTGACATAGCCTTGCCTTTTTTATTCTTACAAACTGCTAAAATCCAACGAATAGCCAAGGTTTGTCTTCTTTCTCCTAAAACTTGAACTGGCACCTGATAATTAGCACCACCCACTCTTTTTGATTTTAATTCTAAAAGAGGAGAAACATTTTTTATTGCTTGTTCAAAAACATTTAATCCACCTTTTTTAGTTCTTTCATGAATAACATCAAAAGCCCCGTACACAACCTTCTCTGCTGTACTTCGTTTGCCATTGTTCATTATCTGACCAATAAAACGACCAACTAAAAGATTACCGTATTTTGAATCCGCTTTCCAATGCTTTTCATATGTTCTTGATCTTCTTGCCATTTATTCTCACGTCCCGTATCTCGTATCCCGTATCCTTAAAAAGGTTTGGGTTATGAGTTATGGGCTTATTAACTTACTATATTATTCGGTCTTTGCCTTAGGTCGCTTAGCTCCATACTTGCTTCTGCCCCTGTTTCTGCCCTCAACTCCGGCTGTATCCAGGACTCCTCTTACTATATGATAACGTACCCCTGGAAGATCTTTTACCCTACCTCCTCTAATCATTACTATTGAGTGTTCTTGTAAATTGTGTCCCACTCCTGGAATATACGCGGTAACTTCCATGCCATTGGTTAATCTCACTCTGGCAATTTTTCGCAAAGCTGAGTTAGGTTTTTTAGGAGTAGTTGTTCCAACCTTTATACAAACACCTCTTTTATAAGGACTATTAGTATCCTTAGGTTTGTTTTTCAATGTATTAAAAACATAAGTCATAGCAGGCGACTTTGACTTTTTCTTTACTGAAATTCTGTTTCTCTTAACAAGCTGATTTATTGTAGGCATAATGTGAATTTAAATTTAATTTCTAATCTTATCGTATTCTTTTGCTAAAAAAATATTTAACAAAACAAATAAAAACCGTTGGCGATTTTCTTGCAACTCTTTCTAAAAAATCGCTCTTATTACAGCAAAATAATAATATATGACTTCTTAGAATATGTCAACAACGATAAATACATCTATTAGCTTAAGGCACTGATATTGTCTTTTAAAACAAAATGTCATAGGGTTAGGCCAAAAAATATATTCAACATGGTGTTTAAAAATATACCCAACGGTTCAGCTAAAAAAAATATAACAAAAAGCAGTAACATAAAACCAAATTGTTCCAATATGGCAATTGTTTCAGTTTTTAATGGAATAAAGGAAAAAAGTAATTTTGATCCATCTAGTGGAGGAATTGGAATAAGATTAAAAAATGCTAAAATAACATTCCAAAAAATAATCATCGTCAAAATAACAAAAAATATAGCTCCGACTGACCCGGAAATAACCTGAGCCAATCCCTCCCAATCCGCCATCTTAACTGAAGCGATAATACTGATTTTTAAAGTTGCCGGCAACATAATTAATTTAGCCAGAAAAACTGCCAATGTAGCAACGGCAATATTCGATCCTGGACCTCCCGCCGCCACCAAAGCTGGACCCCATTTTTGATTAGTTAAATTATAGGGATTATATGGAACTGGTTTAGCCCAACCAAAAGCAAAACGGAAACCCGTTAAAAAAAGCATCAAGAAAGGCAATGCCACAGAACCCCATGGATCTATGTGCTTGATTGGATTTAAATTGAGTCGACCAGCATATTTAGCCGTTAAATCTCCCAGGCGCAAAGCTACGTATCCATGGGCAACTTCATGGATTATAATTGAATACAAAAGTATAACAAAATAAAAAACAATTAAAACTATTTCATTTACCATTTTAATATAAAGAGCTCATATGAAATCGAAAGAATCAAAAAATATGTCATTCTGTTCATTTTCACATCACTCCTTTTTTAATACTTGTCAAAACTCATTTACTATGATAATATAAACTTTGTAATAAATCAAACTAACTATCCAACACTCCCATTCCATAATCTCTCTTGATTTTGGACTGTGAGATGAAAATTTATAATCATGAGCAGAGTATGTGAAATATGCAAAAGAGGCACAACTACTGGAAATTCTCGCAGTCACTCCAACATAGCATCCAAACGAAAATTCCAAATAAATTTGCAAACCAAAAAAATTAATGGCAAGAAAACAAAAGTTTGCACCAAATGCCTTAAAACTGAATCCAAATAAAAAAACATTCTTCCGAAAATAAAAAATGACTCGCTTTAAGCGAGTCATTTTTTATTTTCAACTGTATCAATTTTAAAACTAAAATAAAGTTTGTTTATTTTCAAAAGTCATTTTTCGATAAACTTCCCGGGTAGTTTCCACGTCTCTTTTGCAATATTCCAGAATATCCTTTATTTTTCCATTTTTATAAAATTCATACACCTGCGAACCATCAATGCCTTCTCCTTTAGGCGATGGAATATTAAACGCGAATGCCAGTGTCTCCAAGCCAATTGTACCCATTGACCATTTTGTCCATTCTCGCATCGTATCAAAAATTGGAAAATTTCGATACCGAGCAAAATTAAGTTCTACTGACGGCTTAATCCCCAAAACCATGGAACGCTGATAGATGAAACGTAAATCAAAATCCATCACATTGTGACCTACAAAAAGTCCGCAAGTTCGAGCTAAATCCCAAAATTGCCGTAAAGTTTCTTTTTCATTATTTTCATTATAAAAAACTTCTGTCGGTTGATTATCAACTGCATAACCAATACACAAAATGCGGCCAAAGGCCCCGTCAAAAACGGTTTTTCCAATAAATTCCTCCAGTGTTTCATTCTCCTTGCCCTTTTTTTCAAAAAGAATTTTTAGTTTCTCTAAACTTTCTTCCCCCGCCGGAATGGTTTCAATATCCAAAAATAATCTACGTGTCATATTAAAAAATTCAAATTTAAAATTTGATAATTAAAAAATTAAAATACTAACTTATTCTTGATAAAATTATAGCACATCTGATTTATAATTTTATCAACTGATTATATCGCGCTACATTATCATTAAAAGCCTTAACTTCTTTATTATAAGTTTTTATCAGATTTTCATAATCTAAAAGCATTTCATTATATTTTTGTGCTTGCTTATTGTATTTATCAATATCATTTTCTTTTAAATATTCATCCAGTTCCTTTTTTTTATCAGTAAGTGTCGATTCTTTTTTCGATATCTCCATTTTTAATTCCCTTATTGTAATTCTTGCCACTGCCAACTTTTTCTTCAAAGACGCTATCTCATCATTAACTCTGATTGTTTCAGCTATGCCTTTATATTGCTTTCCTTGTGTTTTTTGAAATATTTTTACATCAGTCAAGCTTAAATTATCACTATTTTGTGAATCATTTTCCTGAAAATAATCCAATTGTTCCATGCCAATAGCTTTCCCAACATCAGCCTTAAGTTCAGGAATTATCCCAATTTTATTACCCTCGCCAGTTGTTTCCACGAAACAATATCCACTTGAATAATTAGAATATTCTCGAGGACATTGAATTCCAACTGCCATATGATTCTCATTCTCAAAAACAAAAATCGCCGCACCATAACCCAATTTTCGAATTAACATCGTAGCCAGAAAACTTTTATCAGAACACACGCCACTGTTTTCAAACAAAACTTCGTAAGGATAATCCATGGTTTCATTACCAGTGCGAGCGGATATATTAGCCGCCTTCTTCTCATCATAAGGAATGGATTGAACGAATGTAACCACCAATTCAACCATTTCATCGTCTGAAAGTTTACTTTTCCTGCCCTGCTCGATTATTAAATCCAAAACTTCCATTATTGAATTATCTTTTTCATTTTCAGTCACAAACATTCCATAATATTCCTCTTCCCAATTTTCCGGTAATTGATCAAAATAAGAATAAGCCTTAGGTTGTGATTTATAAAACTGATAAATCGAAGTGTACAAAGTTTGCGAAATTTCATAAGACCGCCCTTGGTATTCCCACTGGTAAACCACCGGGCGAGCACCCTCCGCTATCGGGAAATTGTTAACGATATTATCCCTAACCTGAGAAAGTTGTTTTTTTAGATCTGCCGGCACATTTTTCAATGATTCCGATGAAAAATAACCAACGTTCACACTTTTAAAATACAACCCTGTCAAAATGACCGCCACTATCGCTGCCGATTTGAGAAATATAAAAAATAATCTACCAAATAAAATGTTTTTCATAAAAATATGTACGCCTTAAGTATATACTGAAAATAAAAAAATTAATATCAATTATAAAAAATTTAAAAATATTTTAAATATAAAAAAGGGGCTCTATGGTAGAACCCCCCCTCTCGCTTCAGGATGTTTGCCTGAGGAGAAGTTTTTTCTAAACCACCTCGTAAGTGGTTTAGATTTTTTTACGAAAAAATCTCAAGAAGCCCAAGTATCTGGTTAATGCCTTTCTTTTATTTTATTTTCCAGATTGACAATTATCGGGTCATGTCTGGTAATTCCGAGTTTTGAGGCAAGCACAGATATACCCGCCTCAATTTGTTCCCTCCTTTCAGATTTCATTTCGCGAAAATTAAGCTTACAAAGCTTATTATGAATCTTAACCATAACAAGACCAGCCATCTTATTGCTCGTTGAACTGGAGATTGCCCGTCTTGCCAATTCTCCATCACCCAAAATTATTGCTTGTTTTAAGTTTGCCATAATTAAATCCTTTCTCTGGGTTAGGTAAAAATTCTTTCCGCTATTCAATTTTCAAAAAACAAAAATCCCGACCTTTTTGCCGGGTTCCTTTTCACAAATCTTTTTCTAAATACTTATGAAATAGTGCCCGACAAAAATCCTCTCACCGCAATGAGTTTAATAAACGCGAGGATAAATTTTGTTGAGAAATTTTTCATATTGTTATTTTACACTACCATCATTAGTTGTCAATAGTTAAGTTATCCACAATATTCAATATTCTTATTTTAGTTATCTTTTAATTTTAAAAACCGCCCGAAAATAGGGCGATTTTTTTACTAACCAAATATCATTAAAAACTATTCCAAAATTCCATCCAAATTCACATCATAAAGCATAGCCTCTTGAATTGAACGATATTTAATAATTTCATTTTCATTAAACCAAATCTTAATTTCCCTTTCCGCTTCTTCCGGTTTATCGGAACAATGAATAAGATTGCGCACTGCTCGTCCATCTAAACCAGCCAAATCATAGGAATCCAAAGTTAAATCACCACGAATAGTTCCAACATCGGAAGAAAGCGGTTCCGTTCCGCCAACCAACTTAGTTACCACTCCCACTGCTTGATTACCTTCAATCACCATTGCCAATACTGGACCAGACGTCATAAAAGTTACCAATTGACCAATAATATCTCGTCCATATTCGATCGGATCTTTTTTGAGTTTTTCTCCTCTATCTTCAATTTGTTTAGCAATTTTAGCCCCTTTTTCCGCAAACCATTTTTCATCTTTATTGTAATGCAACCAACACTGCTCAGCTTTCGGTACTAAAAATTTCATCGCCGTAAATTTAAGACCGGTTCTTTCTATACGTGAAATAATTTCACCGATCATGGCCCGTTGAATTCCGTCCGGCTTAATAATCACAAAAGTTCTTTCTTTTTTTGGATGTTTTTCCATTTGTTTATAATTTTTATAAATTAAAATACTTATCCATAAGGACTTTTATAATCTTAACAAAAAAAAATTAATATGCAAATTAAATTTGCCAAAATAATCCTCAAATGCTATAAGATTAATTAGCAACTTGAAATCAACATCAAAAAAGGATCTCTTATGACAACTGTTGATATGGTACCAATGGTGCTTAAAATAGCTCCAAATAAGTCGTTTACGGCTTATAATGAAAATGTTTTGATGTCGTTTCAGTTAATATTTTCTCCCCAAACAATTTTTTATTTTTCCGATGACAAATCGATTGTTTGGTCGGATGAAAATAAACCGATAATTATCGAAAGACTTATTAATTTGAGCCTGCCGACTCCTTGTCGAATTTCAGGAGAATTAGAGTCTTTCCAAAATTGCCACATTTTAGTGGCAGAAATCCGGTTTTAAATCGAAAAAGTGGACGCGCTAAAAAGCGCCTGTCCACTTTTTTTTGAAAAATATAATATTTTTAATACTTAATCAATTGACATTCGATTTCTAGATTATCACAAACCCAGATTATATCTCCCAACATATCGGTTCGTAAAACATTAATCCCTTCTTTTTTCAGAATTTCCAGAATTTCCGGTGCCGGATGACCGTAGGAATTATTTTTTCCAACTGAAATAACTGCCTCGCGTGGATAAATTTTCGCCAAAAAATCTCTATTAGTAGAATATTTAGAACCATGATGAGCTATTTTTAAAATATCAGCAGAAATATCAATATCCCGCCCTAAGATTTCCACTTCTTTTTCACCAGGCAAGTCTCCTGTCAGTAAAAATTTAGTTTTTCCAGATTTTAAAATTGAAACTATACTAACGCTATTCGTATCATTTAAACTGTCAGTTATTGAATCGAATGGATAAATAATTTCCATTTCTGCGTTATTTGAAAAAAATATTTTAACGCCAAATCTTCCTTCAATAATTTCACATTCCTCTTTTGCGATATATTCGTTAAGCGTGCCAAAAACCTGAGAATCGCTTTTAAACTTAGTTTGAATAACCGTTTTTACATCATAATTCTTGAAAACATCAATAAAGCCACCTATATGATCTTGATCTGGGTGCGTTATCATAACCATTTCGATTTTTCTATCCCAAAAAGGAATGTGTTCACCAAGCTTTTCCAAAATAATCCGCCCACTTTTTCCACTATCGATAAGCAATTGATTATTTCCCTGCGAAATCAAAATTGCATCCCCTTGCCCGACGTCGAAAAATATAATTTTTAATTTTTGATTTTTTGAGAAATATAAAATACTCATTAAAACAAAAACAACTATTGCCAACAAAAATAAACCCCCGTAAATTAATTTTCGATTACGCATAAACCCCTAAATAAAACTTTGAATTAAAAAATATCACAACTAAAAATTCTTTGTATAAATTGCTGTATTTCTTCTAATAAAAAACACGCTTAAACCCAAAATAATATAATAAAAAACTACAAAAACCTCTTTAAAATAATCAATTTTTAAACTTGCCCAAGAAAATTCAGCCAAAAAGCTTATCATCTTTATTTCATAATATAGCGGAACATAAGCTAACCAAGCAAAAATGTTTAAATTTGGATCTAAAAAAAATCCAAAAAACGCCGCCAAAAAAGAAAGTAACATTGCCACGGGAATTACTGGTAAAATTAAAACGTTAGCCAAAAGCGAAATCAAAGAAACTGACTGAAAATTATAAGCTATCACCGGCCACACAAAAACCTGGACACAAATAGAGAAAAATATTATTTGCGAAATTCCGAAAAAATCATGTTGATGTAAGATTATTTTTTCCGCTAGCGGCGCCAGCAATACGATTCCTATTGTCGACAAAAAAGAAAGCTGAAAACCCACATCCCAACGCAAAAGCATCGGATTAAAAAATAACATAACGGCTCCCGCAAATAACACGGCATTTAACGAATTTGCCAACCGACCATTTTTCATCGCCCAAATCAACGTCACACCCATTATTCCAGCACGCAGTGCTGATATCGGAAAACTAATCATGCCGATAAAAATAAAAATTCCAAAAATAGCCGACCACAGCGCCTGTTTTCTCCAAAGCCCAAGAAATATCCCAAAAAGAACCAGATACTCCGCAATAATAGTGACATTATATCCTGAAACTGCCACAATATGCGTCATGCCAGTTCGCGAAAAAGCATCTTGCACATATTCCGACATCGCGTTCGTCACTCCAAAAAGCATGCCACTGGCCAATGCGGCCTCCGGCTGCGGAATGGAAGTTTTAATATTTTTATCCAAATAATTTTTAATTCCAATAATCGAAGCATAAATTCCTTTTTTTCCACTTTCGATTTTTTCAACAGTTGCTTTATCGCAAATATAAAAAATATTATCTTTAGCCAAATACGACCGATAATCAAAACTCTTATTGCGGTTTTCCGGAATTTTCAAAACACACTTGACGCTTATCTTATCACCATAGAAATATTCTGGATAAAGCGGGGCGTTTATTAATATTTTCTCTTTTTCATTTCCTAAACACGCAATTATTTTTTGATAACTTTCTTTATTCTCTGGTTCCTTAACAATAACTGCTTTTTCATCTATATTTTCTCCAACCAATTTCAAATCTTTATTTTTTTTCAAATCATATTGCAAAACTCCAATGCCCGCAATAAAGAATAAAACAAAAAAAGCGACTACTGCCACCGTTTTGTTTTTATAAAAGATAGTCAGTAGCGAGATTGCGAGCAACAACCCTGGGAAAATAAATACCGTAGCTATTTCAAAAAAAGAGCTCATGCCAACTCCACCGATAAAACTTATTGAAAGCCAATAAAATATTTTAGATCTATTCATAATATTTTAAAATCTTTCAATATCAACCATTTTTATTTTGGCGCTTTTCCCTCCGACAATGTTTATAGATGATTTGGCAATATTGAAATAATCCGCTAAAACTTTGATTAACATCTTATTGGCTTGCCCGTCTACCGGCGGTGCGGTAATTTTTACTTTATATTCCCCAGCAGAAATTTTAACTACTTCATTTTTGGCAGATCGCGGAGAAACTTTAACATAAATTCGCATAATTTAGTAAATTAAATATCAAATCATTGAAAATAAAAATATCTGCCAATTCTTAAGCCTCTCAATTAACTTAGCTCATCTCCTTATTCCAAATTTATCAAAATTTTTAGAAATATTTTTTTCTATTTTTTCCAAATTCACAGAATTAGTCCGTGTCTTTTCACTTAATTTGCAATCCAATATTTTTATATCACGATATTCTTGCAGATAGTAAGCTCTCGCTCCTTTTATCCACTTAACTATTTCATCAAAATCATCCTCTTCATGAATCCCCGGAACCACCGTTGTGCGAAATTCATAATCGACACCGCTGTTCATTATCAAACTAACACTAAGATTTATTCTTTCGATATCAACTTTTGTTCCAGTTGTTATGGAATATTTTTGCGGACTATTTTTTATATCCATCGCTATAAAATCCACTATTTTTTCAGCTAAAATTTTTCTTAAAATATCCGGTCGACTTCCATTGGAATCCAATTTCACCAAAAAACCCATTTTTTTTATTTTTTTTATAAAATCAATAATATCCGGCTGAATTGTTGGTTCACCGCCTGTTATACAAACACCCTCTAATTTGCCCTTTCTCTTTTTTAAAAATTCAAAAAATTTTTTTTCCAAATCATTTTCTGCTGGAAATTGTAAGGGCAACACTAATTCTGGATTATGACAAAATGGACAACAAAAAGAACATCCTACCGTAAAAACAGTCGTAGCAATTTTTCCCGGATAATCTATGAGGGTCAATTTCTGATAACCACCTAAGCGCATATCTAAATAAAGTTAAGATTAAAAAAAGACAGAAGGGCACCACTTCCATGAAAAATAGTGCCCCAATTTGATCTCACAAACATTCTTAACAAGAACCGCAAGTTAGTTGCTCCACTAAAAATTCCTTACGATCAGCAAACTCTGTTCGTTTCCCTTTGTTCCATTGCTTAACCGGACGAATATAGCCCACTACTCGCGAATATACTTCCGTAGACTGAAAATTACGTAAAACCGGATCAAGCTGATGACAAGCTTTGCATTTAACATAAATTTCACCACCGACCTTATAAGGCATATATTCCTCGTCTCTTTCAATTATTTTACCGCAATCATGACATTTGTATTGTTCCATTTTATTGCATCCTTTAAGTAATTAAAATAAATACTTTCAGGATTTTTTTTATTTTTTTAAAATATTTTTAATTGAGTAGCTAGCATACTCAAAATAATTTTTAATAACTCCAAAAAATAACTTATATTTTTTCAAGATCATTTTTTTCCTCACAACCAATCACAAACTCTTTTCGATCGCCAAATTCCGTTTTCTTTCCTTTATTCCATTGTTCTACTGGACGAATGTAACCCACCACTCGCGAATATACTTCTGTTTTTTGTTTCACTACACACTTCGGACAAGTATGAAATTCTCCCGCGATATAACCATGCACCGGACAAATACTAAAAGTCGGCGTAAGCGTAAAATAAGGTAAAGCGTAATTTTCAGCTATTTTCCTAACCAAACTTTTAACCCCTGAAATATCCCATAGTCTTTCGCCTAAAAATCCATGCAAAACTGTTCCGCCGGTGTACTTGGTTTGCAAGTTATCTTGCAAGTCAAGGGCTTCAAAAATATCATCCGTAAAATGCACTGGCAATTGTGAAGAGTTGGTATAATATGGGTCAGCGTTTTGTTCTCTGACGGCTATATTATTAGCAAAAACAATATCCTTAAATCTTCCCTGATCAATTCGTGCCAATCGATAAGCAGTTCCCTCGGCCGGCGTAGCTTCTAGATTATATAAATTTCCTGTTTTTTCCTGATAGCCAGTTATTCTTTCCCGCATATGAATCAATATTTCTTGAGCAAAAATTTGTCCATCCTTGGTTGTGATGTCTTTACCTATTAAATTTAATAAAGACTCATTAAGACCAACCAATCCGATGGTGGAAAAATGATTTGCCCAATATTGCCCGCGTCGCATTTTAATAGCGTCCAAATAAAATTTTGTATACGGATATAGTCCTTTTTCCGTCAAATTTTCTACTAACTTTCTTTTGGTTTCCAAACTATCCTTGGCTAAATCCATCAAATAATCAAGTTCCTTATAAAATTCTTTTTTATTCTTACTTTTATATCCAAGTCTAGGCATGTTTATGGTTACCACTCCGATAGAGCCGGTCAATGGATTTGCACCAAAAAGTCCACCCCCTCTTTTATGCAATTCTCGATTATCCAAACGCAATCGACAACACATACTGCGAGCATCATCTGGATCCATATCAGAATTAACAAAATTAGCAAAATAAGGTATTCCATATTTAGCCGTCATTTCCCAAATTGGATTAAATTTATCATCTTCCCAATCAAAATCCTTGCCAATATTGTAAGTTGGAATAGGAAAAGTAAAAATTCTTCCATTGGCATCACCTTCAGACATTACTTCAGCAAAGGCGCGATTAATCATATTCATTTCCTCTTGAAAATCTTTATATTTTTCTTTTTGAGGAATACCACCGATTATTACAGCTTCTTGGGCTAAATTTTTCGGACAAACAACATCCATGGTAATATTAGAAAAAGGCGTTTGAAATCCAACTCTAGTTGAAACATTCATATTAAAAACAAATGATTGAATTTCCTGTTTCACCTGTTCGAATGTTAATTTATCGTATCGAACTAAGGGAGCCAACAAGGTGTCAAAATTAGAAAATGCTTGCGCTCCCGCCACCTCTCCTTGCAATGTGTATATAAAATTAACCATCTGCCCTAAAGCTGAGCCAAAATGCTTAGCTGGCTTACAAGCAACTTTGCCAGAAACTCCGGTAAATCCGCGCCTCAGAAGATCTTGTAAGTCCCAACCGCAACAATAAGCTGCCACTAACTGCAAATCGTGGATATGAAAATCCCCACCCTCATGAGCCTCTCTGATTTCTTTAGTATAAACACGATTCATCCAATATTTAGAACTAACAATTGAAGATATGTAATTATTAAGTCCTTGCAAAGAATATGCCATATTAGCATTTTCTTTTACTTTCCAATCTATTTCCTGAATATATTTATCCACCAAACTAACTGCTTCATCTAGGGATTTTTCCGTTTCACGAATTTTTCTATGTTGTTCACGATAAAGAATATAAGCCTTGGCTGTTTCTTCAAAATCCAAAATCATTAAAACTTTTTCAACAGCATCCTGAACATCTTCAATTCCCGGAATATAGCCCTTTTCTTTTCCTCGACCCAACATCTGGGTAACCTTTTCAGCCACTAATTTAGCCTCTTTAACAGAACCTTCGTTAGTACTCGAAAAAGCTTTAACAACAGCTATTTCAATTTTTTTCTGATTAAAAGGAACTACACGACCGCTTCTTTTAACAACCTTTCGAATAATATTATTTAATTTTGTTTTATTAGACTGCTTGTTTTTATTGGTAATATTTTTTTTCACTAACACCAAATCAGTTTTTTTGATTTTTCTATCCTTCACTTTTTTTTCTTTTATTTGTTTCTTCATAACTTTATATTGCCGGAATTTAGCATTTTAATTAATTGCGGTTTTTAAAATTAAATAAAAAAAACTTGTCAGGTTTGGACTTTCTTTGATTTAAGATTATCCATTTCTTTTTGAAAACTCTCCATGTTTTTAAATGATTTATATACACTAGCAAATCGTATATAAGCCACCTCGTCCAATTCTTTCAATTTATCCAAAACCATTTTTCCTATTTCTTTACTTTTTATTTCATTGGATTCCCTTGATTGAATTTCATATTCAATATCACCGATGGCTTTTTGAATTTTATCTTCACTAACCGAACGTTTTTCTAAGGCTTTCCTGATTCCCATGGCAATTTTTTTCTTATCATATTCCTGTTTAGTTCCATCACGTTTCAAAACCGTTAATTTCATTATTTCCATTTCTTCATAAGTGCTAAAACGGGATTGACACTTTTCACATTCTCGACGCCGACGAATGGCCCGACCATCATTCGTATCACGAGAATCAATAACTCTAGTGTCATCATGCCCACAAAAAGGACAAATCATAATTTATTATTTATTTATTATTTATCAAAACCTACTTGACAACTTTTTAATTTTGCCTCTACTGATTTTTATGTTTTTATAATTTTTTATAACTTTTACACTATATATTGTGTTTGATGAGTCAATTATACCACAAGATGGTTGCTAAGCAAGTGGCTTAATCCAAGCCAAAATTCCAAGTTATCCACATATAAAAAAACAAGCATTTGCAACGCTTGTTTTATTACAATAGAAAAATCTGGGATTAACCCCAGATTTTAAAAATCTTTATTTGAATATAATTTTATTTCTCCATTTTTCTCCTGATAAAAGCCGGGATTTCTAATTCATCCTCATCTTCCTTTTGTTCTGATTTTTGCTGAGAGAGTGGTCTGGGTTGAATTTTTTCCTCAATAATCATTTTAGTTTCCAATCTTTTAGAAGGAAAGGTTATTCGCTCCCTAAGTTCAATTGGTTCTTCCTTTTCATTTTCCCTTTCAATTTCATCCTCTTTTATTTTTTCTTCCACGGTAACTGTCTTATTTACAGAAACCTTGCCCACTAAAGGATTTATTCTTTCCCTATCAGCATCAAATCCCGTTGCAACAACCGTGATATGTATTTCTCCTTTTTTGACTTGATCATCTACCACTGCTCCAAAAATAACCTTAGCATTTGGATCAATACTTTCGGTTATAATATTTGCCGCCTCATTTATTTCCAACATCGTCAAATCGCTAGATCCAGAAATATTAAAAAGTACACCCTTAGCTCCATCCACTGAAAGTTCCAACAACGGACTATTAATCGCCGCTTTCGCCGCTTCCGCCGCTCGATTGTCTCCACTAGAAACTCCAATTCCCATTAAAGCTGAACCGCTATCGTGCATGATAGCCCGCACATCAGCAAAATCAACATTAACTATTCCAGGCTTGGTAATAAGATCAGAAATTCCTTGCACGCCCTGTCTAAGCACATCATCAACTATTCGAAAAGCATTTATTAAAGTAGTTTTTCTGTCTATGATCGAAAGTAATTTATCATTTGGAATTGTTATTAATGTGTCCACTCTATCTTTCAGATTTTGTAACGCCTCTTCACCAATTTGCCTTCGTTGCGCACCTTCAAAGGCAAACGGCTTGGTTACAACCGCAACAGTTAAAGCTCCTAATTCCTTAGCTGTTTCCGCTACAACCGGAGCTGCTCCCGATCCAGTTCCTCCCCCTAATCCGCAAGTTACAAAAACCATATCTGCTCCCTTAAGAACTTCTTGAATTTCATCACGATTTTCTTCAGCTGCTTGTCTGCCTATTTCCGGATTCATTCCAGCCCCTAATCCCTTGGTTAAATTTTTTCCAATATGAACTTTTTCCTGAGCTTTAGAATGATGCAAGGCCTGAGCGTCAGTATTGATAGTTACAAACTCGACTCCCTTAATTTTAGAATCTATCATTCTACTAATTGCATTATTTCCAGAACCTCCAACTCCAACCACCTTTATTCTTGCAAATGTTTCTATATCGGGTTTTATTTCAGCCATACTTTTTCCATAATCAATTGGCCATAGGCTCAATCAATTTATTTATAAAAAATTATTCTTAATTTACTTTTTAAAATTCACAAAGTCCACTTAGTATCTAAATTTAGCATACCAAGAAGTTTTGTGTCAAGAATTTATTTTTTGTTTTTTGTTTTTATTAAGCCTTTTATGGCAAAAATTTTTTAATCCATCCCCGCATATTATCAACAACATGTCCAGTTTTTTTCATCAATGGATCCCAAATAATATTTCCACCAGAAACTCCCATTAATCCATTTAAACAATGATCTTTGCCCCAAAGAAGCAATCCCGTAGCGGTAGCAAAAGACGGATCATCAACCTTATCCATAATTCCCGAAAATCCATTTGGAAAACCTATCTGAATAGGTAACTTTAAAATTTCCTTGGCCAAATCATTTATCAGAGGCAACTTAGCTCCACCGCCAACCAAAACAACTCCTGCCGGCAAAAGACCGGCTTTTCCAATTTTCTTCAATTCATTTTGCACCATTTCAAAAATTTCAATCAATCTGGCTTCAATTATTTCAGAAACATGATATCTGGAAACAAATCCTTCTTCCTGTGAATCAAACCTTGAAATGTCAATTTCTTCTTTGCGATTTACTTCCCGACAAGAAGCTGTTCCATATTCCAATTTTATTCGTTCCGCCACATCGATAGATGTTCGCAAACCAATAGCAATATCATTGGTTATATGTCCTGCACCAACCGGCAAAATAGCTGTATGCAATATCTCACCCTCCTCAAACACAACCAAAGAAGTTGTTCCTCCTCCAATATTAACTAATACAACACCTAATTCTTTTTGCTTCTTGGTTAAAATTGATTTAGCACTTGCCAATGGCTCCAGTGCTATATCTTCTACTTCCAATCCTGCTTGATAAAGGCTCTTGGTAAGGTTTTTAACATGCGCCGCACTACTTTCAACCACTAAAGCCTCCACTTCCAACCTAACACCTCTCATTCCTAATGGATTTTTTATATTATCCTGATCATCCAAACGATATTTTTTAGGAATTATATGTAAAATATCTTTATTCATTGGCAAAGGAATTGCCTGAGCTTCAGTAATAACTCTATTAATATCATCTTCACCAACCTCTCCATCCGCCCTACCAATAGCCACTACTCCTTTAGAATTTTCCAATGATATCTCATTACCGCCAATGCTTACATACGCTTTCGTAATTTCACTACCAGACATCCTTTCTGCCATAGCCACTGATTCGCTTATAGCTTTAGCCGCTTCTTCAATATCTATTATAGCACCCCGTCTTATTCCAAAAGATGGAGCTATTCCAACTCCCACAATGCGAATATTATCCTCATCGCGCATTTGCTGAGCTATTAAAGTTCTAACATTGGATGACCCGATGTCGATTCCAATAATTGCATTATTTCTTGACATAAACCGAAACTGAGCGAATAACCGCCCGACCACATTAACGTTTAATATTTGTTTTTATTACCCTCTTCCAAAATAAAGCCTTTTTATATTATACACTAAATTAAAATTATAAACAAAAAACAAAACTTTCTATCTTCAAATATAATTTTAAAAAATTAAAAACCTACCAAATCTCTCATATATGGATAAAAAATTATCAATCCAATCAATATTGCCACAAAAGACGAAATAAGCACTGCAGCCGCTGTCATATCCTTAATTAACCTAGCATAAGGATGAACCTTGGGCTTAAGCATATCCACAATTCTTTCCGTTACCGTATTAGCTAATTCCATTATCAAAACACCCGCCACCATTAAAATCAATACTACTGCTTCCCAATTTTTAACATCCAAAATCAAAATCAACAGCAACACAAAAATTCCGCAAACCAACTCTATTTGAAAATTATGTTCGCGTTTCACTACATACAAAAGACCATCCAATGCGTGCGATAAGCTTCGATAAAATTTTTTCATATCCTCTATCATTTTTTTACAAATTCGAAAAATTAAAATTTTCGAATCAATATTTATTTTTAATTTTATTCTTTTCTGTACTATCTAAATTTTAATTCTAAGCACATTTTTCAGCAACTTTTTGTTGTATCAAAAACATTTCTTTTCCATGATTAAAACCCAATAAATGCAAGATTCCATGAGCAAAAATATAAGCCAACTCAAATTCAAATGTAACCCCCTGTTGCCGAGATGATTTTTTTATATAATCCGGACAAAGTATAATTTCTCCTAAAAAAATATCTCTTTCTTCATCATTATCGCATAAATTTAAAATATTCACATCCTCAGAAAAAGAAAGTACATCTGTCGGATTTTCATTTTCCCGATAACGCGTATTTATACTGCTAATTTCTGTTTCTGAAACTAATGCCACGCTTATAGAAAAAGATTTTTTGTCAATATTTATTACTTTTTTCAAAGTTTCTTGACCAACCACTTCAAAAAAATTATCATTTATCCCTAATTTAACCAGGTCATTAACTTCTATCAGCAATTTGTTTTTTAACATTTTTTTATAGCTATTCTTTGGATTTTTCTATTTCTTCTTTCAGCACATCTCTAACTAAATTACCGTCTGCCCGACCTTTTAGTTCCGCCATAACCAACCCCATCGCCTTGCCAAAATCAGCAACTGAAACAACTCCAGCTTTTGTAATTATTTTTTTTATCTCAAATCGCACCTGATCTTTACTAAGTTGTTCTGGCAAATAAGCCGAGAGAATGTCCATCTCCCTTTTTTCTTGTTCTGCCAATTCAGGACGTCCACCCTTTTCAAATTGAATAATACTATCTTGACGTTGTTTGACAGCGCGTAAAATTACCTCTGAAACCTCTTCATCATTCAAACCAATCTCTCTTTTTTTCTTGGCTATCTCGCTATTTTTTATGGCACTATCCAAAAGACGCAAAGTGTCGCGCCTGAACGCATCACCGGCTCTCATAGCTATCTTAAGATCTGCGTTGATTTTTTCTTTCAGTGCCATATAGATTGATATTAAAAAATTAAATTAAGATTAATTTACAAATAAATGCCGATCGAATTTATTGCTTTTAACAATTACCGACCGGCATCCAATCTGCAAACTATTTATTAAGCGCTCATTTTGCGCTTAATATTTCTTAGCGCTTCATCATCGAATTTTCCAAGTTTTTTCATTCTATCGATTTCTTTCCTGATTTTAACTTTATAAATAGCTTCTTGGCGTTTTTCGGTTTTACTTTTTTCATCCCGACGAAAACGATTTTTTCTAGCTTGAACCAAAACAGCGCTTTGCTGAATACGTCTTGAAAATCGTCTAATTAAACTTTCAGCTGTTTCTTTGTTCTTCTTTTTCACTTCTATCATAAAAACCTCCTTTCTTAAATTTTATCTAAATTTTTAATTTAGCCAATTAAACCATTGTTAATGCCAGTCTTGTATAATTTACCATAATCGTAAAAAATATCAAGCCAATCCATTAAAATTTCCAATTATCCTGTTTTTTGTTATTTTTAGGCCAATCTTATTTCTTCATAAAGCTTTCCTCCACCAATCAAGTGCAAATGAATATGTTCAATTTCCTGACCACCATCTTTTCCTGTTCTAAATAATAATTTATAACCACCTTCACTTATTCCAATTTCTTTAGCTAACTCCTTAGCTCGAAAAATTAGCCGACCCATTAAAATTTCATCCTTTTGAGAAATTTCATTAATTGTAGATAAGTGTTTTTTGGGAATTATTATAATGTGTACCGGAGCAATCGGAGAAATATCATGAAAAGCTAATAAATCATTATCTTCAAATATTATTTTTGCTGTTATTTCTTTTTTTATAATCCTGCAAAATACGCAATCATTCATACAAAATCATTAAAAAAGATTATTAGAAACCACAACATTGTTCTTCAATATTTTTTTAACACCGTTTACCAGTTTAGCGTGTGAAACATTTTCCTGAGTTCCGCTAACCATATCCTTTATTATTACTGTTTCATCTAAGGCTTCTTTTTGTCCAACAATTAATGTTATTTCTACTCCGAGCCGATCAGCTACTCGTAATTGAGATTTTAAACTTCCTCGTCCAAAACTTTCCGCCACTAAAATACCATTTTTCTGTAATTCAGCAAAAAGACGCAAGCTCTTCTTTTTAGCCAGTTCTCCCAATTGAGCCAAGAAAACTTTTGGCTTAGATTCATTATATGTCTTAGCTTTTACTCTTTTCATTTCAGCAACCAATCTGTCTAATCCAATTCCAAATCCTATAGCCGGAGTGTGTTCTCCGCCTAAGGACTCAATCAGATAATCATATCGACCCCCACCACCTAAAGAATGTTTTTTTCCATCCTCATCTCCTGACCAAATCTCAAAAACAGTTTTTGAATAATAGCTAAGACCTCGCACTAAGCGCGGATTGATAACATATGGCAAATCCAATTCATCTAAATATTCCAAAAGACTTTTAAAGTGAACATGGCATTCATCGCAAAGGTGATCCACTGACTGCGGAGCATTAGTTGCTACTTGCACACACTTATCTTCTTTACAATCCAAGACCCTAAGAGGATTAGACTCCAATCTTTTTTTACAAATCTGACAAAGTTTTTGCCTCTTAGACTCTAAATAAGCCACTAATAAATCTTGATACTCTTTTCTGCATTTCGGACAACCGATACTATTTATTTGAAACTGAATATTTTTTATGCCCAAATTAGTAACTACCCGATAAGCCAATTGAATGACTTGAGCATCCAAAACCGCATCCTGTTCTCCAAAAATATCAAAATTAGCTTGCCAGTGTTCTCGATAGCGTCCTTCCTGAGGTCGATCATAACGATAAACCGGACCAATGGAAAAAAGTTTTATCGGCTTAGACAAAACATTCATTCCATGTTGTATATAAGCACGACAAAGACCAGCAGTAAACTCTGGACGTAACGCCACTTTATCACCACCCTTAGTTGTAAAAGTATACATTTCCTTATCAATTATATCCGTACCCTCACCGATTGATCTGGTATATAAATTCGCATATTCAATTACTGGAGTATCTATTCGCTGAAAACCATATTCATGTCCAAGTTTTGAAGTGATTCTGCGCAATTGAGCCCAATATGGCTGTTCTCCTGGCAAAAGATCCCGCATACCCCTGGGTGGTTGCAATAATATCTCTTCTTCAATTTTGCTAACTCCTTTAGAAATTTTTCCGATAATTCTTTTTTTATCAGAAACATTTCTTTTTTTAATTAATTTCTCAGCTTTTTTAGAAGTTTTTTTAATTTTTTTCACTTTACTGGACATACGTTTTAGATCACTCTGCTATAAATTGACGCATTGCCGAAAAATAATGCAACAACAAGCAAACTTAAAAATATAGAATTTTAAAAAATATCAGCATTTGTGAAGGGCCAGGCTCTCAACATAACCCTGCCAACAACATCACTCTTTGTTATTGGACCCCAGGCCCGAGAATCATGACTGAATTTTCGATTATCCCCCATAACAAAATATTCATCATTTTTTAATTCCCGACTAATGGTTCCGGTGGTTTGAATTTCTTTGGATATATAGGCGCTTTCGTCCAGAATAAAACCTTCTGGATTTTCCTTATTAAAAATAACAATTTTCCCATTTTCAATTTCTATTTTTTCCCCTGGCAATGCAATAATTCTTTTAATAAAAAATTGTTGCGGATTGTTAGGATAACGAAATACTACAGAATCTCCTCTTTCAAAAATTTTAAAAGAATTTACTGAAAAAAAATGTCTGTTTCCAATTTCTATTTCGGTTTCCTTAAACCCTATTTCATTAATAATTAAATAATCGCCGTCCTTAAAATTAGGTTCCATGCTAGCTCCCTGAACAAAGAATGGCTGGAATAAAAAAACTCGAATAGGAATAATTATAACTAATGCCCAGAAAAAAACTTTAACCACCTCCCAAATAAAACCTCCTACACCATAATAAACATTCTCTTCCGTGAGAACATCGTCAAATTTTTCATTCTTTTCTTTTTCCATTATTTTTTATTTTATATATCTATCCCAAATAATTACCATAAAACCAACTTTTTAATTTTTCCTTAAAATAAGCAATAAAACATAGAAACATGCCTATGATAGCACATTTTTAATACTTTGACAAGCGTTTACTTTGACATGATTTATTCAGTCAAGGTAAACTATATTCATGGATGGATTACAAAAAAAAACAACTGCCAATCATACTTATATAAAAAAAAATCATACCAAAATCGGTGGGCAACTTCGCATAATCGAAAATGAAACTGAACCTACAAATTGGAATTTTTCTCAGAAGAAAAATTTTTGGAAAAAATTTTTCTTCTACTTATTAATAATTACGCTGTTTTTAATAATTTCCATTGGAATATTTTTTTTCTGGAAAATATATTCCACTAGTAAAAAAATAATTATTGAAGATCAACCAACCTCTTTTATAAAAGAGATGGCTTCAGCAGCTATTTCCTTAATACCCTCACAAAGAATTTCTCTTAATGGTGAGGATCGCGGACGCATAAATATTCTACTTTTGGGAATGGCCGGTGAAAATAAACCGGGAAACAACTTAACTGACACAATAATTTTAGCCAGCATTGACACCCAATCAAAAAAAACTTCCCTGCTATCACTGCCTCGGGATCTATATGTTGAATTGCCCGAATTATCAATAAATGCAAAAATAAATAGTCTTTATCAAATTGGTCTAAAGAATAATCAAGGCGCTAACTTAATCAAAAAAGCTGTTACCGAAGTAACTGGGCAGCCAATTGATTATTATCTGATCGTAGACTTTGAAGGATTTATCAAGTTTATTGACACACTCAAGGGCATAACTGTCGAAGTCAAAAGGGATATTTATGATTCAAGTTATCCTGGGCCAAATTATAGCTATGAAACCTTTGATCTCAAAAAGGGAGTGCAGATATTGGACGGGGTTACCGCTCTTAAATATGTACGCGAACGACATGATGACCCTGAGGGTGATTTTGGTCGTGCGAAAAGACAGCAACAAGTTCTTCAGGCAATAAAAAATAAAGCCTTTACGCTGGAAACATTTCTTAGCACAACGACTTTAAATGATTTATTTACTGCTTTGGAAAAAAACATTCGCACAGATGCAACCTTGACCGAAATGGAAAGTTTTCTTTTTCTATTTAAAAAATTAGATACTCAAAACATATCTACCAAAGTTATAGATGCTTGGAAAAAAGACAGTTTATTGAAAGTTTCTCATATTTTCATCGGAGAAAATCGGGTCTTTATTTTGGTTCCAAAGATAGGAACTTATCAACAAATTCATGATTTAGCGAAAAATATTTTCGACATCCAAAAAATAGAAAAACGCAAAGAAGAATTCGTCAAAGAAAATCCAACCTTAAAAATCATAAACGAAAGTGGCGACATCAATTTAAGCCAAAAAGTAATCTCCATCCTTCAAGATTCATTTGCAAACACTCTTTCAATTTCAATTGCTCAAACCATCAATTCCAATTATCAACGCGAAAAAACCGAATTAGTCGACAATACTAAAGGACGCAAAATATTCAGCCTAGATGAAATTCTTAGCACTTCTTCCGCTACTCTTTCTTTTTCACCATCGGAAGATTCCTCTTTGACAAAAACTGATTTCACTTTATATCTAGGAAAAGATTTGATTGATCTATTTAAATACGAAGAAGTAAGCAAAGAAGACTATGATCAAAAAAATGATCGATCTGATTTTTTTGAAGAATAATTTAAAACAATTTAATCCGAAAAAATGCACACTTGAGTTTAATTTCAAATTTTCATTTTTTCGCAAACAAACATGCAGCTTATCATTGGTTTAGGTAACCCCGGAAAAAAATATTCCCACACTCGCCATAACGCAGGCTTCTTGCTGCTAAATGAACTTTGCCAATATTTTAATTTTCCAGCTTTTAATTTAGAAAAAAAATTTGATGCTGAAATATCCGAAGGAAGTTTAAACGGAAAAAAAACCATCTTAGTCAAACCGCAAACCTTTATGAATCTCTCCGGAAAATCCATTCGTTCAATTATGGATTTTTATAAACTTGACCCTGCTGATATCACTCTTATTCATGATGATTTGGATATTGAAATAGGAAAATTTAAAATAAGCGTGGATTCTCGCGCCGCAGGTCATAATGGAGTTCAAAGTGTTTTCGATCACCTTAACACCCAATCGCTCAAAAGAATCCGTCTTGGCGTCGAAAAATTCGGTGGTCGAACAGAGAGAACCGAACCTGGTCTTGATTTTGTTCTGAAAAATTTTACAAAAGAAGAACTGGAAAAATTATACTCGATTTTTAAAAAAATAATAAAAGAAATATAATAAAAAAATTAACTCTTCTTAATAAAATAAATATTAATTTCAATTAACAAGAGCTTCATGAAATATTTAAACGCTCTTAATTACATCGAAGGTGTCGGAAGTCAAAAACTAGCTCTTTTAATGACGCATTTTAATTATCCAGAAAAAATATGGCAAGCTTCTTTTTCCGAATTAATTGCTTCGGGCATTTCGAAAAAATTAGCCAACACTATTTTAACGAAAAAAAATGATATTAATCCAGACGAAAAATGGAAGGAGCTGGAAATAGAAAAAATTTCCATCATAACCCTGGCTGATGATATTTATCCAAAACTACTGCGAGAAATTCACAATCCTCCTTATTTGTTATATGCCAAAGGAAACTTATCATTATTAAACTCAACTATGCTGGCTATAGTGGGGTCACGCAAATTCACTGAATACGGCGCAAGAGTAGCCACTGCATTCGGACGAAAACTAGCCGATACCGGAATAACGATTGTCAGTGGACTAGCACTTGGTATCGATGCTATCGCACACGCTGGAGCTTTAGATGTTAAAGGAAAAACGATTTCTGTTTTGGGCAATGGCTTAGATGAAAAAAGTATCCATCCTCGAAATAACCTGGAGCTTTCCAAGCGAATAATTCAATGTGATGGATTATTGCTTAGTGAATATCCCCCGAATACACCCCCCTTGCCTGGTAATTTTCCGGCTCGAAACAGAATTATGGCTGGAATATCATTAGGAACAATTGTGATTGAGGCCACTTTAGATAGTGGCAGTTTAATAACTGCCAATTTGGCATTAGATTTTAATCGAGAAGTATTTGCTATTCCCGGACCAATTTTCAATCCGCAAAGCCAAGGACCACACATGCTTATTAAAAAAGGTGCTAAACTGGTTGATTCCGTACAAGACATCCTAGAAGAAATTAATTATCGAATTCAAGCCATAATTCCAACAGAAAAATCTGAAGAAAAATCCTATAAACCGGTTTCCGATGAAGAAATATCCATATTAAAGACATTAAGCCAAGAACCGATTCACGTTGACACAATCATGAAAGCGACTAAACTAAAAACATCGACTACCCTTTCTACCTTGGCAATACTCGAAATAAAAGGAATAGTCCAAAACATCGGCGGACAAAATTATATAAAAAATATTTAACCATTTTCGGTTAACGAGTTTTTCAGTTAATGCATTATTTTTTAAAAATACATTAACCGTTAACGCGTCGACTGTCCAATAAAGCGAAATGAAATTAGTCATTGTTGAGTCACCAACCAAGGCCAAAACCATTGGAAAATTTTTAGGCAAGGGTTTTATTGTAAAATCTTCTTTTGGGCATATCCGAGATCTTCCTAAAAGTGAAATGGGAATTGATATTGAAAATAATTTCCAGCCACGTTATGTAACTCCAAACAAGGCTAGGGAAAAACTTTCTTCCCTTAAAGAATCGGCCCAAAAAGCTAATGAAATAATTCTGGCATCCGATGAAGACCGAGAGGGAGAGGCGATATCTTGGCATTTAGCTCAAGCTTTAGGTTTGATAGATACACTTAAATCAGAAAAATCTAAATCTAAAGTTAAAAAATTAAATGTACCTTTTTCCAGAATAGTTTTTCATGAAATCACTAAAACAGCCATAGAAAAAGCCCTAGAAAATCCGCGTCAAATAGATATGCACCTAGTTGACGCGCAACAGGCTCGTCGAGTTCTTGATCGTTTAGTTGGATATGAATTATCCCCTTTTCTTTGGAAAAAAATACGTCGTGGACTATCTGCCGGACGTGTCCAATCCGTAGCTTTACGTTTAATAGCGGAAAGGGAGAGAGAAATTGAAAAATTCAAAAATGAAAAATTTTGGACAATTTCCACAGAACTTTTTAATAAAAATGAAAACCAACCATTTTTTGCCAATCTTCTGGAAATAAACAACGAAAAAATTGAAAAAAAACAAATAATAGAGCTTTTTTCAGGAAAATATACTATAGGCAAAACCTCCTTAAACAATGAAGATACTGCCAAAAAAATAGTCACCGATTTACAATCAGCCAAATATCAAGTAGCTGATATCATTAAAAAAGAAGTTTTACGTAACCCACCTGCCCCTTTTACCACTTCGACACTACAACAGGCTGCTATCAGTAATTTAGGTTGGAGTGCTAAGCAAACAATGATTACTGCTCAAAAACTTTATGAGTTAGGATATATAACTTACATGAGAACCGATAGTGTTAATCTTTCATTAGAATCATTAATAACTGCTCAAAAAACTATTGAAAAACATTTTGGAAAAAATTACGCATTGAGTAGCCCTAGATATTATAAAACCAAATCCAAATCAGCTCAGGAAGCTCATGAGGCAATTCGTCCAACTAACCTGGAACATTTGCCTGAAGATTTACAATCTTCCCTAGATAATGCGCAGTATAAATTATATCGCTTAATTTGGAATCGAACTATTGCCTGCCAAATGCAAAACGCCAAACTCGGACAAATAAAAGTTGATATTGCCGCCGAAGGAAAAAATGCGGACAAATATTTATTACGAGCCAACGGATCAACCATAATTTTTGACGGATTTTTGAAAATTTATGGCGAAAACGCTTCCAAAGAAACTTTCCTGCCCGAACTTAAAAATGGAGAAATTCTCAATATCAAAAACGTATTTTGCACAGAAAAATCTACCACGCCTCCACCTCGCTACAATGAAGCTTCTTTAGTAAAAACAATGGAAGAATACGGCATTGGTCGACCTTCGACTTATGCACCTACCATTTCTACTATTTTTGAAAGAAAATACATAGATCGCAATGAGGAGAAAAGACTTTTTCCTTTAGAAATAGGCTTGGTTGTTAATGACACTTTAGTTGAACATTTTCCCCAAATCGTAAATATCAGTTTTACTGCTGAAATGGAAGAGAATCTGGATGCTGTTGCCGGAGGCGTTAAGGATTGGGTGCCAGTTATTCGTGATTTCTATGAACCCTTCCACACTAATTTAGAAAAGAAAACCGAAATTGTTAAAAAAGAAGATTTTGTCGAAAAACTCGATCGAAAATGCCCAAATTGCAATAGTGATCTTATTATAAAATTCGGTCGATTCGGTAAATTCATTGCTTGCTCAAAATATCCAGAATGCAAATACACCGAAAAAACCTCAGATGAAAAAAAATTAGATGCTGAGTTTTCCGGAGAAACTTGTGAAAAATGTGGCAAGCCAATGATAGTCAAAAGAGGGCGTTTTGGTGCTTTCTTAGGATGCTCTGGCTATCCTGAATGTAAAAATATCAAAGGAATCAAAAAAAAGACTGGAATTTCTTGTCCAAAATGCAAAAACGGAGAAATTGTGGAAAAAAAATCTAAACGAGGAAAAATTTTTTATGGTTGCAATAAATATCCAAATTGCGATTTTGCCATGTGGAACAAGCCCACTGGCGAATCTTGTCCTCGTTGCGGACAGCCACTAACATTTGCTGCCAAAGGAAAAACTATTTGTTCTAATAAAGAGTGTCAATTTGAGCAATAATTTTTCTAAAAATAATATCAGAAAAAGTCTCAACTTATAAATAAAACCATGGAACAATTAAGCCTTGATAATATTTTCAAATCATTAAAAAACACTCCTTCGGAAAAAAGAAAGAGGATAATCGTTGCTGCTTATGAATTCGCCAAACAAGCTCACGCCGGACAACTTAGAAAGTCCGGGGATGAATATATTCAACATGCTCTAGCTACTGCCGAAACATTAGCTGAAATAGGAATGGGTGGCAAAACCATCGCTGCTGGATTATTGCATGACGTCAAAGAAGACACACCGATAACGCTCCAGGAAATAAAAAAAAATTTTGGAGAAGAAGTTGCTTTTATGGTGGAAGGAGTTACTAAATTAGGAAAAATAAAACTACGTGGTTCACACGAAGAATATTTTCTGGAAAACTTACGAAAAATGTTTTTAGCAATGGCAGCTGATATTCGCGTTGTTATTATCAAGCTGGCTGATCGTTTACATAATATGGAAACTCTCGATTATCTTGCGCCAGAAAAACAACAACGGATAGCCAAAGAAACTATGGAAATTTTTGCTCCAATCGCCAATCGATTAGGAATAGGCGGATTAAGATCTCGCTTGCAAGATCTTTCTTTCAAATATCTAGATCCAGAAAACTACAATTATGTTAAAGAGATTATCACCAAAAGCTATCAGGAACGAGAACGTTATGTTGATCAGGCAATTGAATCTCTAAAAAAAGAACTAAAAAAAGATGGAATCGAAGTTCTTGATATTCACGGACGAGCCAAAAATCTTTTCAGTTCTTATGAAAAATTGAAAAAATATGACATGGACATCAATAGGATTTATGATTTATCGGCTGTTAGAATAATTGTACCAGCTATCGCCGATTGCTACGAAACATTGGGAATTGTCCACAAAAAATATCGTCCGATGATTGGTCGAATTAAAGATTACATTTCCCTGCCCAAGCCCAATGGCTATCAATCCATTCATACGACAGTTTTCGGACCAGAAGGACGGATTTTAGAAGTTCAAATTCGCACTCAAAAAATGCATGATGAAGCCGAGTTTGGAATTGCGGCTCACTGGATATATAGTGATAAAATGAAGAAAAAGACTTGGAAAGAATATATTTTTGGGGCTAAAAAAGAAACTACCGAAAAAGAATTAGAATGGGTTAAACAATTAAGAGAGTGGCAAAATGAAATCGGTCGCGATGATGAGGAATTTTTCGAAGGCCTTAAAATAGATTTTTTCAAAAATCACATTTTTGCTTTTACTCCCAAAGGCGACATAATCGATTTACCTGAAGAAGCCACTCCTGTTGATTTCGCTTACGCCATTCACAGTGAAATTGGCAATTCCATGATAGGAGCTAAAGCTGACAATAAAATGATTTCATTGGATTATCAAATCCATAATGGACAAGTCATTGAGATTATCACTTCTAAAGACAGAAAAACACCCAATCCAGATTGGTTAAAATTCGCCAAAACGTCAACCGCCAAAACGGTTATTCGTCGAGAACTTAAGAAATAAAAAAATCCCACTTGAATGTTTGTGAGATATTTTTATTCAATTTTAAACCACTACAACAAAATTTATCTTAAATTAATTTGATGATAGTTTATCTAACAAAGATTCCAAATCCTCGCTAGAATAATATTCCACCACAATTTTTCCTCCACCGCCAGATTTTATAATCTTAACCTTAGTTCCCAATTTTTCAACCAATTTATTTTCAAATTCTTTTAAATAAGGGTCGGCTGATACCAGTCTTTTGTGTGTTTTTATGGAAATTTCTTTTGTTTTATCTTCGGTTTGTCGTACTGTTAAATTGTTTTTCAGTATTAATTCAAAAAGGGCTCGTTGCTTTTCCGGATTATCCAAAGACATAATTGCCTTAGCATGACCTTCGGTTATTCGCGTTTCAATAAGCGCTTTTTGTATCTCCATTGGCAAAGTTAATAATCTGACCTTATTAGCAACCAAACTACGGCTTTTTCCCATCCTCACAGCCACCTCTTCTTGGTTTAATTGATATTGCTCCATTAATTTCTGATACGACTTGGCTTCTTCGATGGGATTAAGATCGTGTCTTTGTATGTTCTCAATAATTGCCAATTCTAATTTTTGTTTTTCATCAGCATCTCTTACAATAACTGGAATTTTTTTAAGTCCAGCCCGTTTAGAAGCCTGCAATCTCCTTTCCCCGGCAATTAATTCATAACCACTTCCATTATGACTGACCACCAGGGGCTGAATTACTCCGTGTTGCCTGATTGAATTAGTCAAATCCTCCAATTTATTCTCATCAAAAACAATCCTTGGCTGATGAGGATTAGCAGTTATGTTGTTAATATCCACTTCTATAACAAACTTATCCCCCCGAATAGAATCATCTCCCCTGGCTGATAACGACCCAACTGAAAAATCATTGCGCTCATCATCATTTTTTTTATTAGGAATCAAAGAAGAAAGCCCGCGTCCCAATCCATAATTTTGAGCCATATGTTTAACAAATTTTAAAAGTTAAAAATCTAAAATCTTATACTGTAAATTTTCTTTTTGGTTCTTCGGTAATTAAATTGCTGACTTGCTTGGCATCTTTATCTAGAATTTCTTTAACCAGACTTTTATATGACCGGGCTCCCTTAGAAAGACCATCGAAACTCAAAATAGATTTTCCAAAGCTAGGTGCTTCCGCCAAACGAATCGATCGAGGAATTAAGCTTTCAAAAACATGTCCTGGAAAATGTTCCCTCATTTCTTTCACTACCTGCCTGGATAATCGATTTCTTTTATCATACATGGTCAAAACAGCTCCTCCAATTTCAAGTTTAGGTTGCAGATGTTTTTTGACCAGTTCAATTGTTTCTAAAAGTTGGCTCAAGCCTTCTAAAGCATAGTATTCTGTTTGCACAGGAATAATAACTTCATCACTTGCTACCAGGCCATTGATTGTTAATAAACCAAGACTTGGCGGACTGTCTATTATTATATAGTCATAATCATTTCTAATTTGACGCAAGACATCATATAATTTAAACTCGCGATTATCAAAATGCACCAATTCAATTCCTGCTCCAGCTAAATCCTGGGAAGATGGCATTAAGTCATGCCCCGCATCTTTTATCTGCAAGATTACATTTTTAGGTTGTTCAATATTAACCAGTGCGTGATATAATCCTTTTTTTAAATTACGCACATCCAAACCCAAACCAGAAGAAGCATTGCCCTGTGGATCTAAATCTACTAGAAGCACTTTTTTACCGAAATGAGCCAAATAAGTAGAGATATTTATAGCCGTAGTAGTTTTACCAACTCCGCCCTTTTGGTTTATCAGTGATATAATTTTAGTCATTTATGAAAAAATGCCAAGATACAAGAAACGATGCTCAAATAATTTCCAATATCAATATCCAGATTTTAGACAATTTGATTGTTAATTGTTTTATATTTGAGATTTTTTTGTATCTTGTAACTTGTTTCTTGGTTATTGTCTGACGATTTTATTATACTACATTGACAAAAGACTTTCAATCTCTTATTATTTAAGAAGTAAAAGTCCGCAAAAAAGCCTATTAAAACGCCTCGGTGGTGGAATTGGTATACACGCACGACTCAAAATCGTGTGGAGAAATCCATGAGAGTTCGAGTCTCTCCCGAGGCACCCAGATGGACTATGTGCAAGTTCAAGCACTAAGTCAAAATCCTTTGAAACAAGAGGATTTTTTTGTCCAATATAATAAATTTCAAAAAAATGAAAACGCCAATAATGGTTGTTTTTTTATTATTAAAAAATCTTTAAATAAGACCCACCCTATTTTATAGGGCGGGTCTTTATTTTGACAAAGTTTATAAATCAAAAAAAACGAACCGAATCTGGGTGTCGCCATTAATTAATCGCGCATAAAAAGTGGTTAGACTCACTTGCGGATGTCTATCAAGCAACATTTTTCGAAAAAACCCAAGTTGTTCTCGATGAAATATTTCCTCCTCCATTGGACACCTGAATTGCATTGATTTATAAGCTCCGCATTGCGCGTGATGCCCTGCTACAAAATTATAAGCTCCATTCTTAATAGCCAAATCCAATGTATTCCAAGCAGTCGAATCATTTTGCAAGAATTTTTGCGTAGCGCCAGGAAATTGAAGTAGTTCAAAGATGTTATTTTTTAAATAATATCGCATCAAATTACGCATTTCCCGCCGGAATCGATAATCCATGCAACCAATCAGAGCGGCTGGGCATGTATAAATTCCTTTATACTCAAATCTTGGGATCATCCTTATTCGTTCTAGCCCATCATCAAGAATTTCAGAAAATTGAATTTCATTTTCGTCGTTGATTAATCGAGCGTAAATTAAAATTACTTCCAGATCAGGATAAAGATCCAGAATGATTTTTTTAGACTCCAAAAGATTTTTTTTATGAAAATAATCTTCATCAAGTGCGGAATTAAACCGGGTCGACTTTCCATTGTTACGAAAATCAACGTGTTGTGGAATAATTACCGTGGTTATTTTGTGTTGTTCAACCGCCACATCCAAAGCGCCTAAAACCATCGGGTCTTTTTCTTTTAAGCGTTTATGCATGGAGTTAATCCCAAATAAATCAAAAGCCTTAATTCCATAAGCACATTCGACTAAGTCAATAATATGCTTAGTGAAATTAAAACTAAGAGTAGACAACACCAATGCCCCACATTTATGATCAGCTCCTGAAAAGCGAAACGGCACTGTATCAGCAATTATTCCTCCCAACGGCTCATCACGGTCTCCAGGAAAAATCTCCACACCTTTCGATAGCATAGGTATTCTCCTTAAAAAGTGAAATTAAAGAACTAAGCAAAAATATTTTTTTAATTAAAATTGCTTTCCCGAACAAAAGCCACCTGCAAAAAAACAGATGACCGCTATCGAGACAAATTTACAAATCCGTTCCAGAATAAGAAAGATTTAAACTCTTGTTGATTAACGGGAAATCAGGAACTATATTCCCAGGCCCCATGATAGCAAAAAGTGCCCAATTACAAAACGATGGATCGCGCGGAAAACATCTTTCAACCACTCCATTTTTTATATTCAAAGCACAGGCTATCTCACCGCGCCAAGATTCCACTGTTTCAATTGCAAAACCATCTCTTATATTACAAACATTTTTCACAGAACCTTCCGGAATATTTTTTACCAGTTCTTGCACATAATTAACTGATTGTTCTATTTCCAATATTCGCAAACGGTATCTAGCAAAAACATCTTTACTTTTTTTAATTACTGTTTTTATTGGAAATTCCCCATAAGCCGCATAAGGAAAATCTTTTCGAACATCATAATCAATTCCCGATGATCGTGCCGGTATACCCACTGCGCCAAAGGCCAATGCAGCCTCCGGCGAAAGAATTCCCGTACTTTGCAAACGATCTAAAAAACCTTCCGAAGCTAACGCCGTGTCAGTTATTTCCTTAATTTCACGCCAAGCTTGATTTGCAACAGAAGCTATTTTTTCCAATTGCAACTGATCCAAATCATTAAGTACTCCTCCTAAAACGATATATCCACGCCAAAATCTATTCTTAAAAATATCTTCTGAAAGCCTAACTAAACGCTCTTTTATCCTAAAACCATTAGCCGCTATAAAACTATAACCCGTACCCATACCCCCGATATTAGCTAAATCGTGAACATGCATTGTAATTCTTTCCAATTCACAAATCAGTGACCTGAGCATCAGTGCCCGTTTTGAAATCTGACAGCCTGATATAGATTCAACTGCCTGCACAAAAGCCAATGCGTGCGAAGCTGCCGCATCACCAGAAATACGTTCAATAAATGGCAGTGATTTTTCCATTGTTTTTCCTTCCAATATTTTTTCCACACCCTTATGGGTAAAAAATAATTTTCCTTCCAACGTTAAAATTCGCTCTCCGACAACATTAAACCTGAAATGTCCTGGCTCTATTATTCCAGCATGAATAGGACCCACAGGAATTTCAAAAACCTCTTCACCCTTCACGTGCAACATCGGATATTCAATATTAGCCTTGGGAAAATCACTGTTCCAAGCAAAATCTTTTCTTAAAGGAAAAATTCCCTCTGGGACATTTTCATGATGCACTAATCTTCTCAAATCCGGATGACCCTCTGGCATTATTCCGAACATATCATGCAAATATCTCTCATACCAATGAGCCGCCATGATGGTGGCCGTTAAAGATTTATAACGAAGATCGGTGGTCGGGATTTTTGCCGAAAGCATTAATCTTTCTCGATTTTTACAATCACTAAAAACAACATGCACTTGAAAATAACCATTGCTTTTTCTTTCATCGCTAGCAAAAAGAGTCGTTAAAAACAAATTATATTCATCAAACAAAACTGTTGCCACTTTTGCCAAATTTTCACGAGAAACACCAGCTGAAATAAATCCATTTTTTTGTGAAAAAATTTCCACCTCATTCATGTTTTGTAAAATTTCCTTTATTTTCATAAGATTAAACTTCTTATTTAGAAATATAAACAATCTGATTGGCAATAGTTGTAACCATTGCCATGCCTTGTTCTGTAGTAAACCAAAATGCTAAACCAACAGCAATAATCATTTGCACGGTCATTACCGTATGGGCAATATTCCATGTTTCTCTTTTTTCTCGATCAACATTATTATCCGAATACAACATTGTTATTGTTAATTTAAGCATACAATAAGCTATTGCTCCTAATGCGCTTAAAAATAAAATTGAAATTTTTGGATATTTTATAACAAACTCAATTAACAATAAATATTCACTGATAAATAAAATTGATGGCGGAATAGCAATAATCGCCAATATTCCCAGCAAAAAAAGAATGGCTGTATATCGATTTTCTGTCAATAATCCTCGAATATTTTCAATAGCAGTTGTTTTGCGACTAATTAAAATTTCTCCCGCCCCGAAAAATAACATCGATTTCGTTAATGTGTGTCCGATCATATGTATTACAGCAGCTAAAGTGCCTATTGGAGGAAGTGCTAATGCGATGGAAATAATTCCCATGTGCTCAATACTGGAATATGCCAACATCCGCTTATAATTACGTTGAATAAGCATCATAAGCGCCGCCAAAACAACTGAGAGTATTCCAAAAAACAATAACAACTCATTTGTCCAAGTCGAATCATTCAAAGTTGCATCAGTAACAAATTTAAAACGAAGAATTGCATACAATGCCACATTTAACAATACCCCGGAAAAAATAGCCGAAATTGGAGAAGGTGCTTTACTGTGAGCATCCGGAAGCCAAGTATGCATAGGCGCTAAACCAACCTTAACGCCAAAGCCGACTATTAAAAAAACAAAAGCCCATTTAACCATTGCCACATTTATTAAGGCGGCATTGGTCATCAAGGAACTCAGCGTAAATATTTCTTGATGTTGCAATCCTCCAATACGAGAACCGTAACTCATAAGTAATATACCTATTAATCCCAAGCTGATGCCTGTTGTGCAAATTACAACATACTTCCAAGCTGCCTCCATGGATGTTTTTCTTCGATAAAAACCTACTAAAAAAGCTGAGGAAAGAGTTGTGCCTTCTAGGGCAATCCAAAGCAATAATACATTATTCGACAAAACCGTAACCAACATACACAAAACAAACAAATGAAACAATGTGAAGTATAAGCGGACATCTGAGACTGTTATTAAGCTTTCTTCATATTCATGTTTTATGTACCTAAAACTCACGGTTATTGCCGCAACATAAACAAACGTCACTAATAGAGCCATCAGGGCAGAAAAACTATCCAAAAACCACCAACTACTTAAATTACTTTTAGAATCAAATAACTGGGGCAAAAAAACCAACCAGGAAATTACTAGGGAAATTCCAGCTAAAATCATCGAGTGCAAACGAATTTTATATTCATCTCGTAAAAATAAAACCCAAACCACACTAGCAACAAAAAAAACCAATAAAAAAATTAATGAATTCATAATATTATTCTGTTATCTTTCTGAGTTGTTCAGTGTCAGCGGAACCATTAAATTCCGCGATGCGTGCACTCAGCATTGATAAAATAAATGCGCTAATTACTGTTATCAAAAATACTCCCATTTCAATCAAGAGAGGCAATGATTCAACCGTAGCTAAAACAAAAACTGTTATGCCATTTTCAATCACCAGCAGACCAATAATTTGAGAAAACACATTTCTTTGAATGATTAACATCATCAACCCCAATACCAACAAAGCCACTGAAGCATATAAAAGACTGCTCCACTCTATCAAATTAATCAAAGGAGTACGCCTTAAGATAAAAAACGTTAGCATTAAAATCACCACCGCAAGAAAATAACTAGCTCCCGGCTTCAAAAAAGAAGGTAGATTTGTCAAACTTTTTTTAGCATGAGTGGCTTTATTAATAACATAAGGCACCCCCCAAGTCTTAATAATCAAAGTAACTACGGAAAATATCCAGAGGTGCATTCTTTCACTTTCCGGCAAAATAAATGATAAACTCAGTGCTATCCCGGCAATAGCAAAAGATGAAAAGGCATAATAACGCAATATGGCTTTCAGGCGAACACGACCAAATAACATTATTACTAAAAACACCGCCAGAGCCGCGAAGAAAACATGACTGCGCACCGCTACTGCACCGCTAGCAGAAATCAAAAGCAACACCATCCCGAAAAAAGCCGTAAAAAAGGCGATGGAAAGATATTCCGACATTCGATAAAATCTCATTTTAACAATAGTTGATTCCAATAATGCCAATAATGCCATTACTAATATAACCTTTGCCAATGTCCAAACAATTCCGCCAAAAAAATCACCCGCGCCAAAAATTGTCGCATCTACCAAGGTTGTTGGAAATATAAAATTTGAAATAACCAAAGAAAATACTGTTAATTTGATAGCGGCCGCATATTCCAGCATTGCCAAATATGGACCAGAATATTCCAAAATCATAGCTTCATGCACCATTGTTAGTTCTAGGTGAGTGGCTGGATTATCCACCGGATATCTGGTATTTTCCGCCAAAGCTACCAATGCCAAGGAAATTAACAATAAAAAAGCAAATGGATTAGCAAAAACTATTTGCGATACCACCATCCCATCAATAGTAAATGAACCAGTTAAAAAACCAATTGCTGAAAATATCATAATTATTGTCGGCTCCAGTAAAGCAGCGATCGTCATTTCGCGACTTGAGCCCATGCCACCGAAAGCGCTGCCGGGATCAAGTCCACCTAAAACCAAAAATATAGAACCAATCAATAATATTCCGGCTACCACAAAAAAATCACTAATAACCGCAAAAAATCCCCCATGAAAAACCAAAGGCATAATCGCAGCCAAGGCAAACGAACAGGTCAGGACCACAAAAGGAACTGCGCGAAAAACCCATGAAGACGCTTGTGGAATAATTATTTCTTTCTTAAATAATGTGGCTAGGGTTAAGTACGGCAAAAAAGGAGAAGCTCCCTTACGACCTTGCAAGCGAGCTTTTATAAAACGCACCAAACCCGTTGCAAGAGGAGCAACCGCCAAAACTACCATTATTTGTAATATACTGGCTATTATTTGATTCATAAAGCTAACATTAAGGTTATTATTAGTGCGAGTAACAAAAATAAAAGATAAAACTGAATTCGTCCACCCTGGATAATTTTAATTTTTTCAGCCAAAAAAACCAACGCCTCAGCTATCCGTCGATAGACAATATCCTTCCAAGGAGAATTCCATTTTAAGAAAAATTCATATCTGCGTATCCATGGGTTGCTTTCTAAAATTGCTGTCGATCTGAAAATCTTGTTTTTATTTAAAATTGCCGAGAAAAAATATCTAATTGGAGCTGAAAAAGCACTAGAAGTATATTCCATTGAAGAATTAATGGACTGACCGCAATCCCAGGTTTTATACTTTCTTTCTGTTTGCCTTGGAACTAATAAATTTTTAATAACAATAATAATCGCTCCAAAAAAAACAAATGAAGCGAATAGCCACTGGGGTGAAAATTGATTTGTTGAAACTGGCACTTCTTTTGACGCTGTTATTTTTGAAATTATTTCACCAGCCAATGTTCCAATAATCGGCTTAGCAAAAATTCCCAATAAAATAACCACCAACACTAAACCGAATATGGGAAGAATAAGGGCGTAATCTTTTTTTTCTGCATATTCTTCAAAATGTTTTTTAGAAAGCCCCAACATTGTTATTCCGAAAATTTTGACCATCGCAAAAACTGCTAACCCGCCTGCCCAACCTAATGCCAAAAGAGCCAATACCAACATAGCCAATGTCCACACTTCAAAATGAAAATCTCGCATTAAAATTATTATGCTCTGGATCATTCCCCACTCTCCATAAAAAGTACCGAATGGAGGCAAAGGCAATGATCCCAAAACAGCCAACAGAAAAACAAAAGAAAAAAATGGCATCGCTTTAGCTATTCCACCCATAGAATCCATACTTCTGGTGTGTGTCCGATTAATTATCACCCCACTGCTTAAAAATAAAGCTGTCTTAAAAAAAGCATGATTAATAGCGTGCAAAATGGCAAACGTCAAAATTAAGCCAGCCAGAAAACCAGCTTCTTTGTAGTGCGTCATAATATGCAGAGCCAATCCAAGCATAGAAAAAATTATTCCCATATTTTCAATACTACTAAAAGCAAAGGCTCTTTTTATATCTTTTTCTATAACAGCATACAAAACACCCACCGCGATCGAAAATATTCCCAATAAAAAAACCAGTCCGCCAGCCCAACTCGGCAATAAGAAAATCGCAAAAATAATTTTAATAAAGCCATACACCGCCACTTTAAGCATTAGGCCAGACATCATAGCGGAAATATTACTCGGAGCTTGCGGATGAGCTTCTGGCAACCAAACATGAAAAGGCACTAAACCTGCTTTTGAGCCAAAACCGAAAAATAAAAGAAGGAAAGACAAACTTGCTAAAAACGGCGATAAACTTTGAGAATTGGTATATATATCTGCCAATTCAAAAGACAGTGATCCTTTTCCTAATATCAAAAATCCTCCAAAAATAGCTGACGCTCCCAAATGAGTCATTATAAAATAAAGAAAAGCTGCCTTAATGGAATCTTTTTCCCTATCCGACATTACCAGAAAAAAGGAAGTTATCGACATCAATTCCCAAAAAAATAAAAATGAAAAAACATTGTTCGACAAAAAAACTCCCAACATTCCAAAAACAAAAAAAATTGTTAAAAATTGAACTAAACCTTTATTATAAGTCTTGTTATAAATTTCTAAGTATTTATTGCTATAAATGCCTACCAACGAAGAAGCAAGGGTAACTACGGTAAAAAATGTAGCGCTTAACAAATCAATTTCTGGTCTGAATCCAAAAAACCAGCTTGTTTGAAAAAATAAAATTTTCTGACCGAAAAAATATAAAAAATATAAAACTCCCGAAAAAAATCCCATCACATTAGAAATAACAAAAAGCCAACCGGCTTTTTGTAGGGTTCTTGGAAATAAGGCCAGTGTTCCCGCCAAAAATAAACCAAAAAAACAAATAGATGTGCTGATTATTATATATTGTTCTGACATATGGTTGGATTATTTTTTTCTTATATCTTCAAGTATTCCTAAAACTCCGCGTAAAATATCCAGTGGACTAGGTGGATCACCCGGAATCTTGGCGTGAACCGGAATCACTTTATCCACGCCACCAACCACAGCATATGAATCCTTCCAAATTCCGCCATCAATCGCCCCGTCGCCAATTGCTACAACCAAACAGGGTTGTGGCGCTGCCTCATAAGTCGTTAAAAGCGCATTTTCCAAGTTTCGCGTAACCGGACCACTAACAAAAAGCATGTCTGCATGCCGAGGAGAAGCTACAAAAGAAAGCCCAAAACGATCTATATCATAATAAGCATTATTTAGGGCTGTAAGTTCAATTTCCTCACCATTATTAGATCCGGCGTCAACAGCCCTGATTCGCAAAGAACGCCCGCCATATAAGGATTTGATAACTGTTTTTAATTGCTCTCCAGTCTGCTTTAAGACTAAATCTTTTTCAGAATTAAAAATATTTTCAACACTTTCTGTAACCCTAGGACCAAACAACAAGATTTTTAATAAATTAAAAAATTTCATAAAAAAATATATTAATATTCACCACCCCAATCAATTCCGAAATTAATTTTGCACTATATTTTATTTTTTAGCCAGAAATTAGCCAAACATAACAGAAAAGTCAATCCATCCTAATATTATAACTTCCGTGATGCCTGCGCGCCACCCGAACACGAACAGCCTCTTTTTCAATAGCCGCCGCAACCTTGGCATATTCCAATTCACTCATAGAAACTTTTTCTTTTTTAATTTCTTCTGCCCGCTTTCTGGCATTTTCCGCTCGCTCCAAATCAATTTCTTTTGCCTCTTCAGCAGTATCCGCCAACAAAATAAGTGAATTATCATTGAATTCAATAAAACCTCCCGAAGTTGCCAATACCATTTCTTCATTTTCCATCTTCAATATTATTTCTCCAGATTTAATTGCAGCTATATATGATCGATGTCCTGGCATAATCGTT